>LAHS01000390.1_pt1 | contig 222392 bp, 199 predicted proteins | sample 329651 | NCBI WGS metagenome assembly LAHS01 (sample SAMN03275699, study PRJNA271635) | activated sludge metagenome | isolation source: sample C-1 Sludge from hydrolytic chamber (first chamber) of Anaerobic...
TGACGCTGACCCCGGAAGGCAGAGTACCGGTGATGTAAATAGAATGGTAATTGCCATCGTAACCGAAAGTCTGGCCCATAAAGGAAACACCGGAAATCGAGGCTTTGCCAACACTGATAGTTGCCGTTAAAGGCGTGATGGAATGATTAGCGTCGGTCGTGAAAGCTGCCGTGGCGGTCTGACTGCCTGCGTTAGTCAAAGTGTTATTGGTGTACGTGACGCTGACCCCGGAAGGCAAGGTCCCAGTAATATAAATCGAATGCGGCGTTCCGTCATAAGTGAAATTCCCATCATTAAAGGAAATGCCGCTCAGAGCATAGTTAGCTTTTTCAATCGTGAGAACCGCCGTCATATCCGCTAAAGCCACATAGTTCCCTGTGGAATCGGTGAACTTAGCCGTGACCGTATAGGTTCCGGCGTTGACCTGACTGTTGCCGGTATAAGAGACGCTGACGCCAGAAGGCAGAGTCCCACTGACAGCTAAAGATTTCGCCGTCCCATCGTAGACGAAACTCTGAGAGGAAAAACCGATTCCGGTTATCGAAGACTTAACGATTGTCAGGGTCGCAGCCTTAGAAGGAATCGGATTGTAGTTAGCATTCGTATGGCTGAAATAGGCTGTTGCCGTTACGCTTCCGACGTTTATCAAGGTGTTATTAGTGTAACTGACGCTGACCCCGGAAGGCAGAGACCCAGCCACAGCGAGTTTTTTCTCACTGCCGTCATAGGTATAAGTCGTCGAATCGAATTTGACGCCTGACATATCGTAATCAGCTTTGTTAATCGTCATCTTAGCCGAAAGCTTCGGGAGCTGATTGTAGTTGCCGGTGGAATCCACAAAGTTAGCTGCCACCGTGTAAGTTCCGGCATCAGTCATGGCGTTGCCGGCATAAGAAACAGTAACACCCGTTGGCAAGGTGCCTGTTATCGCTAAAGAATGGGGGTTTCCATCATAAGTGAAAGTCTGGCCGACAAAGTCGATGCCAGCAATAGAAGCCTTGGCAATCGTCATCGTGGCACTCATTTCGTCAATCGGAACATAGTTTTCCGCTGAACCAGTGAATTTAGCCTTGACCGTGTATTTTCCAGCGTTGATCTTTTCGTTTCCTTCATAAGAAACAGAAACGCCATCGGGAAGCTTGCCAGTAATAAACAATGAATGAGATTCGCCATCATACGTGTACGATGAATCATTCAAAGCCACGCCTGTCATGTCGTAATAAACATAGTCAGGGTCTTCCCCGCAGGAAGCGACGCCTAATAAGGCCACGGCGAACAAGGCGGCCATCGCCAGATAAGTAAATATGCGTTTAAATATTTTCCCCATATTAAAAATCCTTCCTGTTATTTATAATCAGTACTATTTTGGTTCCCTTTCCAAAATGTTTCAATCTCCGAGGCCTTTTTCCACCCGAATGTACATTCCTTAATTTTTGATAAAAAGAAGAAAAATAAGCTTAAAAAACTCAAAATAAAAGGCTGGAAAAGGCCTTTAGCGGAAGCTAAGAGCGATAACAAAAGGTCATGCTCAAAATGAGATAGATTAACTTTAAAAAAGCAATTTGACTCGGCTTTTCTTTTCAGTTTTTTAAATCTTTTCCCCGGAGAAATTCTGATACAGAGCCTGCACGGACTTATTAAAATCCGCGTTCGAGATGCCGATGATGATATTGATTTCCTCCCGGCCTTGGTCGATGAGCTTAATATTGATCTTTTCCTGGCCGAACACCGAAAGTATTCTCCCGGAAGTCCCCGTCTTCTTGACCATGTTTCTTCCCACCACAGCTAGCAAGGCGATATCGTCGTCTTCAGAAATGGTAAGAATATCCGGGAGCTTTTTCAGCTCCGCTATGATATCGTAAAACTTCTCTTCGATTTTGCTTTTCTCGATGACCACTGAGAAAGAATCAATCGAAGTCGGAATATGCTCAATCGGAATCTCAAAATTCTTAAAGACATTCAGCACGGAAAGAATGGACTCCAGCTTATCCGCTCCTTTAGCCTTCAGGAAAGTCAAGGCGATAAAGCCCTTCTTTCCGGTGATGCCCGTAATCAGATGCGTCTTATCCGGCGTCTCTTTCTTTATCAAAGTTCCACCCTCTTCCGGATGATCCGTGTTAAGGATTTCCAAAGGTATGCCTTCATCCTGGAGAGGCAAAATCGTCTCTTCGTGGATGACGTTAGCCCCCATATATGAAAGCTCCCTTAATTCGGCATAAGAAATCTCTTTAATCCGCCTCGGATTCTCAATGATCTTCGGATCCGCCATATAAAAGCCGCTGACATCCGTCCAGTTCTCATAAACATCCGCATGGCTGCCCTTGGCCATATAAGACCCGCTGACATCGCTTCCGCCCCGCGAGAAAAGACATATCTTCCCGTTCGGATAGCTGCCATAAAAGCCTGGGACGACTAAATTATGGTGGTTGGCGGCAGCTTCGCTGATGGACTTAAGAGTTTCCTTCTCATCGACTTTGCCATCGTAATCAAAGTGAATCAGACTGCCCGCATCCACAAAATCAAAGCCAAGATAAACGCTCATCAGCTTGGCGGATAAATACTCTCCGCGGGAAACCAATTCCTCTTCGGAAATAGTTCCTTCAGCGATTTTGGCCTCAATCTGGCCGAACTCTTTTTCCAAGTCAGCCTGAATCTGCAGGTCTTTCTCTATCTGGAGATAGCGGTTCTTAATCTGCATAAACAGCTCGGAATAGTCAACTTTGTACTTCAGATGCTGATAGGTCAGGTACAATAGGTCAGTTACTTTGTAGTCCTTGCTGTTTCTCTTGCCTAACGCGGAAACCACGACGATTCTTCGGGAATCATCGGATCTGACAATATTCTTAACCTTCTTAAACTCTTCCTCGTCGGACAGCGATGAGCCTCCGAATTTACAGACCTTAAGCATTTTCCTTCTCCTTTTCCTCAATGATTTTCTTCACGATCTGCACGGCGTTAGAAGCCGCGCCCTTCCTGACATTATCCCCGACTGTATAGAATAGAAGCCCGTTTGCGCATGATAAGTCTTTGCGAATGCGCCCGACATAGACATAATCGTTACCAGCCGCCAAAGTCGAAACAGGATAGATGTGGCTTTTCGGATCATCGGCAACTTTGATGCCTTCATAGTTCCTTAATAATTCCCTGGCGGCAGCAGCATCCACCGGCTTTTCAAACTCGGCAGCGATGGAGACGCCGTGAGCCACCGGAACCGGAACTCTGACGCATGTCGCCGCTATCTGGATTTCCGGATGATGAAGGATCTTTCTTGTTTCATTGACCATCTTCATTTCTTCTTTGGTATACCCGTTATCTAAAAAGACATCGATTTCCGGGATGCAGGTCTTGCTGATATCGTAAGGATAAAACTGATTCTTTTCGCCTTTCTTGCATCTTTCCAAATCATCGAGGCCTTTTTTCCCGCTGCCGGAGCAGGCCTGATATGTCGAGAAGACAATCCTCTTAAGTCGATAGGCCATATCCAGAGGCTTTAAAGGCAAGACCGACTGAATGGTCGAGCAGTTAGGGTTAGCGATAATCCTGCCATGCGTCTTATAGTCTTCAATATTGACTTCCGGGACAATCAAAGCGCAGTTATCATCCATGCGCCAGCAGGAAGAATTATCAACGACCAAAGCCCCTTCCGAGCTGGCAATTGGAGCCCATATTTTAGAGACGTCCGAGCCGGCGGAAAACAAAGCAAAATCAACTCCGTTAAAGCAGCCTTCCTTTAAGGCCTCAACAGGATATTCTTTACCCTCAAAAGGCAAAGTCTTCCCGACGCTCCGCTCGGAAGCAAAAAGCCTAATGGAGGCTATCGGCAGATGGTACTCTTCCAGAACCTGAAGAAAAGTCCTCCCGACTAAGCCTGTAGCTCCGACGACAGCAAAACTGTATTTTTTCATATGCGTTTACCTCTTTTCTCTTTCCCGGCAGACAAACTTAAATGGCTTAAGACTCTCTAGGCTCGGATTAATAAGACACGTCATCTCGCCGTCGGCAGTAAAACCATAGAACATGCCGCTGAGGTCAGGATAGGCTTTTAAAGAAGGACGGGGTGCTGTAAGACTCAAGGCTGTATGGGTAATGACACGAATCAAGTCCTGTCCGATGGCCGCAGCCGTAGCATTTTTTCCAGCTCCCAGCCCACCAAAATAAAGCGGACCGTTCTTACAGAATCTAGCTTCCACTCCGTTTGTTTCCATTCGGATGCCTCCAAGGAAATCTCCTTTATCCATAAGTTCCGGCAGCACTCCGATATAGACTTTATCTCCATCTTTTTTTATCGAAGAAATAAACCTGATAATCTTTCCTTGCTGACTTGCGAATTTCAGAATTTCACCATCAATTCCGGCGATGCCGAAATGCGGGATATCAGCATTGTCAAAGCAGCCGTCAAAGACCAGGGAAGCTAAAATATTGGATTTTCTTACCATGTCTAAGCCTTCTAAATCCGCGCCGGGGTCTTTCTCCGCAAAACCAGCTTTCTGGGCCTCCTTCAGCGCCAAGCTGAAAGGCATTCCCTCTTCCTGCATGCGCGTAAGAATATAGTTTGTCGTCCCGTTCAGGATGCCTTTTAAGGAAGTCAGCTGATCAAAGCGCGAAGTAACATACAGCGGATAAAGAAGCGGGATGCCCCCGCCGCAGCTGGCCTCAAACTGCAGGCTAGCCCCGCTTTGCTTGGCGGATAAAAAATATTCTTCTAAGTGCAGGGAAATCGTCTCCTTATTTGAGGAGATGACATTCTTCTTTCTTTTCAGGCAGTTCGAAATGGCCTGAAATGGCAATTCATCTCCGCCCAGGCATTCAATTACTGTTGAAATTTCCGGGTCTTCATAAACCTCTTTTATATCGCTGACCAGAAGATCGCCTAACTCAGCCTTTTTGCTAGGCATATCAAAAACCTTCGTAAGCCTGACGCCATAAGATGCCGGAAGAGAATCAACAAGTTCTTTAACGCCTTTCCCGACAGTTCCATAGCCTAATAAGGCAATGTTATTCATAAGCGATGATGTCCGCCTTCCTAACGTGGCTGAGAACCCCAATCTGCTTTAAAAGATCGTCTAAGGAAATCTGCAGGCCCCGGATGTTCATCATAATAGTGATATAAGCTAAGCCCCGTATCGGCAAATCCTGATAGATAGTCAGGACATTGGCCTTGGAGGCCGAGATACAAACCAGAATCGAAGAAAGCACGCCCGGGCAGTCATCCGCCTTGATGGCAATAATAGCTTTCTTGGAAACTGACCCGGTCGGGACAAAGACAAAGTCCTTGTACTTATAAAAGGTCGAGCGGGATATCGAGCAGGCTTTGCAGGCCTGTGTGACCGATAAGTTCTGCGAGGCTATCAGATCCCGAGCCTGAATCACATTAGGAATAAAAGACGGCAGTATCGACTTATGGACTAAAAGGAAATCGCTGTTCATATCTTTACCTCCTTGATTTCAGCCCCAGAAACATCAACCTCCGCCTTATAAAACACCCAGTTGGAGGGAGTAACTTCTTTCATTTTCTTCAAAGCCTCATCAAACTTTTTCTCGCCTTTTTTATAGATAACCAGCAAAGACGAACCCGCCCCTGAAATTGTAAAAGGCAACTGAAATTCCTGGCAGATTTGCTTTATTTTTTCGCCGTTCTTTATTAGAGGCAGGCGATAAGGCACATGCAGACGGTCGGAAAGAACATCATTCAAAAGATCTAAATCTCCATCTTTTAAGGCTTTAGGCAAGTGCACTAAATGGGAAGCATCAAAAGTCACGTCTTTCAAAGGATATTCCTTAGGCAGAATAGAACGGGCTAAGGAGGTCGAAAGCTCTTCTTCCGGCACGCAGATAAGAAAGCCCAGCTTCCGGCTGACCGGATAAGCTATAGGAACTAACTTCCCGTCATCTTTCCGATACGAGGCGATAAAGCCTCCCAGAAGACAGCTGGCCACGTTATCCGGATGGCCTTCAATCTGACAAGCCAAATCCAGCAAATCTTCTTTGGGAAGGAAATTATGGCAGATAAGGTTAGCCCCAATCAACCCCGCAATAATGCAGCTAGCAGAGCTACCTAAGCCCCTTGAAAGCGGTATGCCCTGCTTAAGCTGGCAAATTTGAACCGGCTGATAAGGCAAAGCGTAGAATTCGAAGAAACGGCGGTAGGACTTCAAGACCAAGTTATCATTCAGTTCTTCTTCGCCCTGGAAACCAAGAAGTTCGTCTTTCGCGCTTCTAAGGAAGCTGAATTCGTTATAGATGCCTTTAAAACAGAGACCGCAGATATCAAAGCCCGGACCTAGGTTAGCGGTCGTGGCTTTACTCACCACATCGTAAGCGAGCCCTTCATTGGCTTCCAAAACAAAATCTTCCTTGCTGAGGCAGAATTTCTCGCTTTTGGTCATGAAGGCTTTTTTTAAGGCCTGTGGAACTTTGATTCCCGTCTTCAAAACGACTTTTTCGAAAGCATCCATTTCTCCTTGGGCCTTAATTCTTAGCGCTTCGGCAATCGTCATCGGGAATTTCAAAGGCGAAGCGGTCGCTATGACCAGCGCCTTGTTGACTTTTCCATTTTGCTTCTCATATTTTCTTAAGGCACTGTAGCCGACGGCAGTATGAGGATCCAAAAGATAATTATGCTCATCATAGCAGTCCTTAATAGCCTGCAAAGTTTCTTTCTCATCGGCGGAATACGCGGCGAAATCATTCTGAAGATTATCTAAAACACTTTTCTCAACCTTAAACTGGCCCTTTTCTTTGAGCTCAGCCATCAAGTCAGCGACTTTTGAAGAATCCAAATACTCAAGATAAATAAGCCTCTCGAGATTAGAAGAAATAAGAATGTCCATCGATGGAGAATTCGTTTTCTGGAAATTCCTTCGAGCATCATAAACCCCAGATTGCATAAAATCAGTCAGAACTCTATTGGCATTAGAAGCCACAACGAGGCGATGAATCGGCAGAGACATCCTCTTGGCTAGGTAACCGGCGAAGATGTCGCCAAAATTTCCCGTAGGGACGACGGCATCAATTTCTTCCCCGAGCTTAATTTGCCCCTTCTTAACCAGTTGGAGATAAGCGTAATAATAATAGATAATCTGCGGAAGGAGGCGGCCAATGTTGATGGAATTAGCGCTGGAAAAGTTCTTCTCATGATCTTCAATCATAATCTTCTTCACCAAAGTCTGGCAGTCATCGAAATTACCGTCTTTTAAAGCGTAAGCCCTTGTTTTCGGCCCGGTAAAAGACAGCATCTGCTTTTCCTGAATATAAGAAACACCATTATCTGGATAAAGAACTGAAACAGAAATATCAGGGCAGGAACTGAAACTCGATAAGACCGCGCTACCGGTATCTCCGCTAGTTGCCGTCAGGATATGCAGCCCTTTTTCCTCAGGGTGTTTTTTCAGGGAAAGTTCCATCAAATGAGGCAACAAAGACAAAGCCATGTCCTTAAACGTCAAAGTCTGTCCGTGGAATAGCTCCAAAAAAGAGCATTCCTCAAAATCAGTAATTGCGGCAATCTTTTCTTGGAAGTTTGATGATGAATAAGCAAGATTAAGAGCCATGCTGATTTCTTCGGAAGAAAAATCATCTAGATAAGCTTTCAAAATAGGATAAGCCACCCCGATATAATCTTTATCAATCAGGCTTTCATACGGGACTTTTACGATGTTTTCAGGCAAGAAAAGACCGCCATCTTCGCTGATTCCTTTGATGATGGCTTCCGATGCGGAAATTCTCAGTTTATCGTTTCTCGTGCTGTAAAACATGGCTAGCTCCTTCCGGATACACGAATGTATTATATTTTGTATCTACTTTGAAAACAAGTGTTTACATTTTAAAGACATAAATGATAAAACAAGAAAACGTCAGACACCGCATCAATTGAAGTCAAAGAAACTCGGAGTTATACGCTTAATTACCAAACAAAAAAGCGCCTAGATAATGAAGTGTACCCCGAAGTCTGGACTAAACCAGAAAGGGGTACACATCATAGGCAGAAGCGCTTTATGAACTGCGAGTTCTCGTTTTTATTCGGCTTTAGGCGCGGGGGCCGTAACCTCTTTGAATTCTTCGCGGAACAGAAGCGTAATAACAGCAGAATAAGCTCCGTAAGCAGCTGTATCGCCTAAAGCATCAATATAGAAACTGAAGTAATCGACTTTCATAATGACGCCAGCCACGACATAGAAAATAGCAGCTAAACACATAATCACCGAAGCCGAATATTCAATTAAGTGAGCTGTTCTGCCTAAGTTAGGCTTCTTGGCATATAAGCCGTAAATAGCGACTATCGCTGCGGCAAAAGCATCTAAAACAGAAATCCAGCATAAAGTCGATCCCAAAGCCATAGCCCAGTTGAACTTGAAGGCATCTTCAAGATAAGCAATGCTGCCGCCAATATTAGTAAAGATGGAAACCGGCAGAGCCACCATGCCAATCACGCCGCCTAAATAAGTCAACTGATGGCGATGAGTCGTTAAGCCAATGACAACCAAAGTCAAAAAGGCAATGCCAACAGCTTCGATAACAATATCATCGATAAAAGTGTCTACAGCAAATCGAATGTTAACAAAACTGACAATTTCCAGAATCAGCGAAACAACATAAGCAACGATACCGATAAAGGCACAAGAAATTCCGTCTTGACGTGGGTGTTTTTCAATAAACATTGATAATTCTCTCCTCTAGAATATGATAATACTTTTAACTTTGATTTTAAATACATCAATACTTTATCATTTTTCCTAAGAAAGAAAAAAGGCCGCATAAAGTGATGTGTGCCCTTTTCTGGTTTGGCCCAGACTTCTGGGTACACATCATCGCTACAGGCTCCTTACTTACTCCATAAGTGCATGTTATTTCACTAGTTATAATCAGTTGATAAAATAACAAAATCACTATACTCATCCAATTGAAGAACAATCTGTGTTAAAAAGTTTTCTTTCTTAAACACTATATGATACTTTGAAACATATGATAAAAATTCATCATCGGATTCACTATCAGTAACCATATCTAAACTAATACTTTCGGAATCATAAATAATAGAAAAAGAACTTTGAAGAATTATTGGTGGAATACTTCCTTGTCCAATTTCAATACTAACAACCAGAAAATAAGATTTGGTACCGTCAACATAAGTAATGTTGGCTTTATTAGGTTCTATGGGATTATTAGCATTGTACGAGTTATTGTTTTCTTCATATAATTTCGAATCAAGTCCTAAAACTTTTGCCATATTTTTTCCGGTTGTATCCGCTGAAAAGCTTGAATTTGAACAACCAAATAAAAAAGATAGTAAACCAATGAGAAGAATAGATATCTTATTTAAATTTTCCATATTTTCCTACCTTAATAGAATATCATCATATCAAATATTGATAATCTCCCCTTGTTACGATCAGAAGCAAATATTGATGAAGCATAAAACCGAAATTTATATGTTGGCACAGCAAAATCAACTTCTACACTCAAAGGGTTATTTCTATCAGTAGGTAAATCTATGTCTCTCCATAAATCTTTAGCCGTGAATGGAGTAGTCGATCCATTTATATAATATTCAATTCTATAATCTGAATTGCTAATATTTGTGAATTCTGATGCGCTCCAAAATGAAAGGTCAACTATAATCCTTTTGACAGGTTTTGGGAAAGTATAATCCAAAAAAGCCTGACCTGCACCTTCTCGTCTTGGAGATAGATTTATACACTCTTTTTCAATATATCCTGTTCTTAGTCTATTAGTTTGAATAGTTGTATGGTTATTTGAACCAGGAAGCGTTATATTCCCATGTGTATGTCACATCTTGAAAAGAACTGCCCTTTGTGTCTGAAATACCTTTAGAATTTATAATTACCTAGGCTTATATGATATGTTTCCTAGTTTTAAATATTCAGAGCAGAATCAGAGACTTAGAAAAGAGAATAATCATTCTTGCCTAACGACTCAAAGATATCTGATACTTTGATACCGTGATAAGTAGAATTCCAAAGTGAATCAGCAGAACAAACATCCAAAACATCCATGTCAAACTCACAGAAAGAAATATAGCCTTTTCTGTTATCGTTATAATATGTAAGCGAATAATCTTTTCCGCAATAGGAAAGTTCCATTTCGCGTCCTGTAGAAATGATTTTTCTAAGCTGTTCAAGTGTCATTTTTTAGTATCCTTTTATTATTCAAGGACAAATGATTTAACTTATTGCTGACTTTCAAAAAACATATAATCATTCCAAAAAAGAACTCGGGTTTAAGAGAAACATAAATAAAGGGAGATGAAGAATCCCTTCCTCGTCAAACCAGCGGTTGGGATCATCTTTGCATATGATAATCTTCCGGAATGAATCTTTGGTTAAAGACAGGCTCTTTTTTTCTTGCAGCATCTTTTCGGAATTCGGAATAGAAAAAGCTGATTGAATGTAAACCCTGTTGCCATCAGGGCTGTTAACGACAAAATCTATTTCGCTGCCTTGGCGATGGACAATGCCATTTTTACCAGTCACCGGGTAAAACACATTGCCGATGTCCACAGAATACCCTGCAATCTTCAGTTCGTTGAAGATAATATTTTCCATGATATGAGTCTGCTCCAATTGTCGGAAATTTAAAACAGCGTTCCTTATCCCGATATCAGTGAAGTAGTATTTGAAAGGCGAGCCGATATATCTTTTGCCTCTCACATCATACCTCTTCGCTTTCTCAACGAGGAAAGCGTCCTGAAGATGATCGATGTATTTGCTGACGGTATCGTCTGATATTCTCGATCCCTTTCTGCTGTTAAAAGAATCAGAAAGCTTTTTGGGATTAGTCAATCCGCCGATATCGGAAGCCAATATCTCAGTCAGCTCCAAAAGGTCTTTATCGTTCGCAAGATTATATCTTTCGGAAATATCATCAAGATAAGTAAGTTCAAATAAATCTTTCAGATATTTTGTCTTTTCGTTTCTATCCTTAAGTTCATAAGTATATGGCATTCCGCCAAAAGAGGAATAGTCGTTCCAGACTTCGTCATCTGTCTTGGAGGGAAAGGCTTCTTTCAGTTCGCTGAAAGATAAAGGATAGACTCGTATTTCTTTGCTTCGTCCGCGGAATTCAGAAACGATATCGCTGGAAAGGAAGCGAGAATTCGAACCAGTCACATATATATCAAGGTTCTTGTTGTATAAAAGGCCGTTTAAAGTTTCTTCAAACTGCGGAACAAACTGAATCTCATCAAGAAGCACATAATAAAAACCTTCTCCAGAAGAAAGACCTTTGATTTTCTCAAAAAGAGCCTTTGAGTCTCGAAGATCGCTATACAAAGGATTATCCAGCCTGATATCAATAATATGATCAATGCTGACTCCTTCTTCCAAAAGATGCTTTTTGAAAATTTCAAAAAGCAAATATGACTTGCCGCTTCGACGTAATCCCGTAATTACTTTAATGATATTGGTCCTTTCTGAATCGACAAGCTTATTAAGATAATATTTCCTTGAAAATTCCATAGTCAGCTCCTTCAGTCGATATTTTTGCATATTTATGCAAAATAATCTAACGTTATTATATAACGATACCAGCAAAAAAGAATAGAGCAGTTTAAAAAAGCCCGATCTCTCGGGCTTCTGTTCTTTTAGTGGCGGGGGGGGAAGAAAACATCCCGTGTATTCCATAAGCTTATATTTATATAAATAAATATAAAGCAGACGATTTTTAAGGCCTTGTTATAACATTGCATTACAGGATTATTAAAGGGCTGTATCAAAACTGTATCACAGCAATTTACATTCCATCTAAAAATAAATTAGTGGCTTTGTGTATAAAAAAGTTAAGAATGTAATAAATAGCATATACTTAAATTAAAGGAAATAATTAAAAGGAAAATAGACATATATGAAGAAAATAAAGTTTATGATTGAATACGGTGCTTGGCCTCTTTGGATTTTGGATAAAGATGATTTCGTCATCGATACAGCAATGCCAGAGGAATGGAAGTCACAGACCACATTGCAAAATGATCTGGACCAGATTCAGTCTTTATATGAACCTCAATTCGTCAACAATGGCATCGAGTTTAAATATGTAGGATTTAAAAGCGAAAGCGATAAAAAAGAGTATTTGAGTCTAATAAAAGAGGTGCGAGAAACAATGAGAAAAATACTTCCTGCAGATTGGGAATTCATCAATGATGTAGATGAAGGAAAGAATTGGATTCTTTCTTTTACCTAATAGCGGTGATGCGTTATTTGTCATACATAAAAAGACTGATCTCTCTGTCATTAGCAGAAACGTCATCTTCTGCAAATATCCTAATAAAAAAAGCCATTTTCTTAATCATTTCAAAATAGTAGCTAATTTTACTGAATAGCAAAAAATCATTATATTTAAAGCACATATAGGCACGGGCTCATACGAGGTTGGAAATATTGTCATAAATCAATGTTTTTGTAGAATATAAAAAAATATTGATAGAATATGCCAAAAATAGTGGATGTTTTAAATGAAGCGATAAAATATCAAAATGTGCAAACAAAAACAAATTCTGATGTCTATGAATTCATTTCTAAATGCGAAGCATTTAAGGATCTCAGTAAATGGGATCAAAAATTAGCTATTCGAAAACTAGCCAAGAGATTAAAAATCCCTACGAAAGAAATCCTTCTTTGGTATAAATTTAATTATGGCATTTAGCGCAAAGCAAATTGATATTGATATTTTTATATATTATATTAATCGTCAGCATTTTCTTTTATATCATGTCTTGTGAGCAACTAAAATTTTATCCTTCTTAATTTTTGGACATAATTTATCTGATCAACTTAGCAGAGTCTTAAATAAAAAACATTATTTTAATCGTCTTTTTTGATTATTTATACATTAAATATTCTTAAAACTGCCTTGCAAATGTGGCATTCGTTGAAAAAAGTTATCGAAGCATAAGAATAAAAAATAAACTATAAGTTTGCTGAATTATCAGAATGACTGCGTTTTCTCCCTTTTAACTCATTTAACACATCAATCAATTCATCATTTAATCCATTTCTATCATTATCTGTCGTTTCAATTTCTTCTTCTAGATATTTTATCTTTTCATCATCATTTGAAAGTTCATTTATGTGATGTAATATTTCGTTATATTTTTCTTGATTCATGATCAAATTTTCTTCCTTTCAATTATTTTTTTAATTAAATCTCTTTACTCCGTTTTTCTGCTACACCTCAACCAGTTTTAATAAAAAAGCGGCTTTACTCTGACCACGACGGGTCAAATAGCCTAGCCCTCCTGCAGAGGCTTGGAGGAGATCCTTCTCAGATCGCTGGCAATCCAGCTCTCCAGCAGCCTCAGGCAAGCACAGATAGACTTCGAGATGAACTGATACTGGTCAAATGTGATGCATTTGAACTCATCAGCCATCTCACAGACATAGTCAAGAAGCTTCAGCTTGGTCTGGGCTTCATTCTGCCTCTCAAGCCTAACCTTCTCCCCGAGCTTTATATCGTTAGCCTCATAAAGGAGAAAGATGACATCAAGGCAGAGGTTATCCATCCTGTCGACAAGAGAGTATCTGTATTTCCTCGGGCTCTTCTCAGTCACGTTGAACACATACTCATTGAGCCTCTTGCATTCGGTGATCACCTTTAGCTCAGAAGGAGGAGTGCTCATTTGCCACTGCCTTTATTTTGTCCATCTGTATTTTTAGGAGATTCAGGATTAGATTTTTCATTGCCATTGGCTTTCTCTCCGCCTTTAACTTCCTCAATTTTAATATCAACTTGATTTCCCGGCTTCTGAGGGCTGACGGTTATCGAGATGTTAGGTATCGAATATTCCGGGCAAGTTGTTGAAGTAACTGCTTCAGTTCTTGTATATATTGAGGCAACACAACAGCATTGTTTATTTGAAGACTCTTTATCGGGGTTGACTTTAACGCTGCCAGCAGTTGGACTATTATTAGGCCCTTGGGGACTTACTGGATTTGGGGAAGTCGGCGGATCATCAGGAGGATTATCGGGGCTAATGTTAATTGTAATAAAGGTGTATATGCCATAATTTAAATCTGTTTTATCATTGAATTCTTCCCCATTAGCTGGCAAATCAATAACCTCGACTTTTAGATTTGAAATTGTATTCAATATATTGCCATCTCGGTCAATAATTAGTCTATTTCCGGCAGCATCAATTATGTGCCCATAAAGAAAGCAAGAATCATTTAATCTTATTTTCTTCTCTGTTATTGGATAATATGAGGGATGGGGATTTTGCTCTAAATCAGAGCGTCTAAGTGAATTTCTGATTTTAGTGATTTCGTTTTCGAAGAAAGTCACCATATCATCTCTTAGTTTTCTTTCGTACTGAATAGTCTTATGTCTTCTATACATCCAAATTCCGATTATTAAAGATAATAAAAGGCTTAGGCAAACAATTGAAGCAACAATTATTGAAGTAAAATAATACTGAGAAGATTCATTATATACATCTATAAAAACAACATTATTCATCTCCTTTAGCCTCCTTCTTTACTCTTTCGAACTCAGGCTTAAGTATTGTCCTTGTAGCTTCTAATATCTCATCTTCAGTTTCTTTAAAGGAATCAAACGTAGCGTTGTTTTTTATAGCAGCATCCAAATCAGATATATCATTTTGAAGTTCAGTATGGAGAGATTCTTTTAGATTCAATCTGGAAAGTATCTCGTTCTTTGCTTCTTCATAGTCAATGCTTGCTTTAATATAATCCGGGCAACAATCGAACGTTTGATTGTCGGGATTATTTAGATTCTGTTTAATGTACTTATTAATGCATTCCTTCATTTTTCCCAAATGGGAGTCCTCTTTATCCATATTTGCAGAATCCCATAAGAATCTGGCATTGGCAAGCATCTTAGATATATTGGATCTGAAAGAAATGATCCAGTCCATCCTGTTCTTAGATACCAATCCACACCATTCAGACTTCTTGCTTATCTTATATGTAACTACGCAAGTAACTAATACGCCTACGACAGCAATCACTGCTGCCCATATTTCGTTATACATATTTACCTCCTTTTCTCTATTAGACCTATTTTATCTTATATCCAGAATATGTTTTGTTTCTTATTAATTGATATATTATCTCCTTTGTTTTAGAAGCAAATTCTTCCGCCCCGCCTGAAGCCGATGGCTTCTGATTGGCGGGGCGGCGCTGATTGCTAGCCTCTCGGCTAGCTGAGGCTTATCGTCAAAGCCGGACGAACGCCGTAGCTAGAGGCGTCCACGATGTAGTAGAAGATGATGCCAAGGTAGTCCACGCTGCGCGCGAAGTCGCAGTAATTGTAGTTAGGCGAGCGCAGCCACCAGAGGCAATTGCCGTAATAGGATGAGCTGGTGCTCATCCAACATCCGTGGGCCCTCGCGTAGTCGGTCGTGACGCAATACCTGGTATCGGAAGGACTTTCGCTAGTGCTGAACCCGTAGGACGAGTTGACAGCCTCCGCATAGCTCAGGAGCCAGACCTTGTCGCTGGTGTCGGCGCAGACATATGAGTTAGACGAATCACCAGTAGAGGCAAGCGAGTTGTCCACTGTGGTCGTCTGTATCAGGCTACTGTCAAGATAGAAGGCCTTGCTGAGGAAGTCGGCGTTGAGCCAGGAGCGGATGTCGGAGTACATATAGTTGTTCGGATAGACAGTGCTGCCGCTGATAGTCCTGTTGTTGTTGTAAGCCTTATACCACATCTGGTTGTCCAGGGCCTGCTCGCTCATGAGGGTGTAGGATCCGCTCGAGGTCTTAAGTATCCTCCACTTGATGGGCTCCACCTTGAAGTAATACGTGGTGCCTGATGTAATTACTGTAGTGTTGTCGTTGAACTTATAGCCGCTTTGATAAGAAGTCGCAGACAGCTTGGCGTACATGGATCCCTGGTACTCGTAGTAGCCCTGGGAGTTGGTAGCAGTAAGCACAGACAAGGCTGTGACAAGGGCAGAGTCGGTGACGACCGTCTGAGGATAGAGGCCATAATTAAAATACTTTGTTGTTGTTACCGTGGGAGTCCCGCAGGATCCCAGCAGCATCACAGAGTACAGAAAAAAACCGCCCGCCAGATATTTCAAAAGTTTGCCCATATGTCTTTACCTCCACAGGCCTGAAAGAAAAAACAATAATTATAAGACTATAAATAAAACTTATAATTTAGTAATACTACTTCCAATAAAGATTTGCAAACAAAATCTTGCTATTTGTTTATTTTTAATTCGCTTATCCATCGCTAATGCTAAGTTTTAAATGATCCGTTTTAATCTTCCTCAGTTTCGTCTAAAATCTCAGAAACAACATTGGAATTTCATTAACATGCACCCAGAAAATTTTTACAAATCTGTAACAATTATGTATCACAGGAAGACTAAAGTCACAAAAAAAGCCCGATTTCTCGGGCTAGAAGTGGTTTTTATGGCGGGGGAAGAAAGAATCGAACTCTCAACGACGGTTTTGGAGACCGTAGTTATACCATTTAACTATTCCCCCAAGGAAGGGATGCTTACTTCCCTTGGAATTCCTTGCCGATTCTGGAGACCATGGACATATCAGCCTTGCCGGCATAATTTGTCTTAAAAGCCACCATAATCGCACGGATAGACTTATCAGGCAGAGCCGCAATGGCTTTCCTGACTTCATCTTCAGACATCATAGACGGAAGGAAGGCTTTGAGCGCATCGATCTGGTGCTGAATGTTCTTGGCATTCTCCGGACGGCCGTTAGTGGCGTACATGTCTCTCTCTTCTTCCAGTTCCTTAATGGATTTCTGGAGCAGAGACAGAACATCTGCATCCGTCAGTTCCTTATTCTGCGCTTTGGCTTCAATAGAAGACATCATGAACTTGTTGATAAGCAAGTCATAAGCATCCCGGGCCACCGAATCGTGGGCCTTGAATGCGACGATCTTAGCTTTCTTGATTTCATCGATTAACATATCTATCACCTTCGCATGAAAATCTTAGCATTTAAGGGGGCTTACTGCAAGGTCAAAGTTCTTTATCCCCTTAAAAAGGATAATCCTGCAAGGCCTTTTTATAGACATCCTTGACCTGCTTGGACAGGTATTCCTTCGAATCGTTGTTCACGATGATAAAATTGAGCTTTTTCCTGTTGAGGTCATAAGCCGACTTCTTGTTGACCGCCAGATGCTTATCGATGTCTTCATCGTTCCGCGACTGCAGATACTCAACCTGCTTATCCGATTCCACGCCGACCAAATAAGTGAAATCCTTCTCCATATGCGCATCGAAAAGCAAAGGCACCTCCACCACGCAGATCTGATCCGAGTGGTTAATAAGGAAGTCGTTAGTCATATCCTTCACGGCGCCCCAGACAAAGCTCTCATACGAGCGGCGGAACTTCTTATCATCCATCATGCTCTTCATAACCAGGCTCTTGTTCAGCTCTCCGTCTAAGAAAACCTGAGGGAACTTCTTCTGCAGCTGCAGAATAAAGTCCTTATCGGCATATAAGGCGTGGACCATCTCATCCGCCGAAGCGGTCAGACAGCCCAGTTCTTTAAACATTTCCTTAACCTGGGATTTGCCGACGGCGATTTTCCCGGTGATAGCCAGACACGGAGCCACCTTCTGGCAGTGCGGGCAATAAGTCGTCCCTCTCCCGCCGACGAACCTCTTTTCCATGCGCGTGCCGCAGCGGACGCATTTTTCCCCTTCATGGCCATAAGCATTTAAAAGGTTCTGCATATTCCCGGAAGTGTTCTTGCTCGGATGATAAGTCCTTATGGTTGACCCGTGCTCCTCAATAGCCTGCTTAAGGACTTCTTGGGCGTTAAGAATAATCTTCTCGGCTTCTTCCTTGGTGATGTCCTTCGCTCTTTTAAAAGGATTGATCTGCGAGCGGAAAAGGACCTCATCGGCATAAATATTCCCTAATCCGGCCATCACCTTTTGGTCCAGCAGGGCTTCTTTAGCCATATAGTTTTTGCCTTTATAGGCTGCTAGAAGGTAATCCGCATTCGGAATATCCCAAGGCTCTTTGCCCAGTTCATTCAGCGGATAAGAAGAAAGCAGGTCTTTTTCCTTAATTAAGAACATCACCCCAAACTTCCTCACATCCGAGAAAATCAGATAAGACCCGTCGCTCAAGTCAAAATAGCAGGTTACGTACTTGGTTAAGTTCCCTTCCAAACTCGGCAGATGGAAAAGCTTGCCTTCCATCCGGAAATGGACTAATAAAGCCCAGTCTCCCGAAAGGTGCAGGATCAGGAACTTTCCCTTCCGATCCACGTCCAGGATCTTCTTTCCTTGGATAGAAGAGGCAAACTCCTTATCATCCATCTGGACCAGGCGCTTATAGATAACGTGAACCTGAGTAATGCTAAGCCCCTTGATCTCCGGCTCTAAGACTCTTCTCACCGTCTCGACTTCAGGTAATTCCGGCATATTAAGTTCTTCCTCCTATTTGCATTCAAACCAGCTGAGCCCATAAGAGCCCTCGGCCTTTAAAGGACAGGAGAGCTGAATGGCGTTTTCCATAATCTGCTCAATTTTCTTATCAATCCCGGCTTCTTTTTCTTCCTTCGGGACTTTAAAGATCAGCTCATCGTGAATCTGCAGGATCATCTTCGTCTGATAAGGCTTCAGCATCTGCTGAATCTTAATCATGGCGACCTTGATAAGGTCCGCGGCGGAGCCTTGGATCGTAGCGTTAACCGCCGCTCTTTCCGAGAAAGACACGACGTTCTTATTATCGGAGTTGATATCCGCCAGGTATCTTCTGCGGTTCAGAATCGTCTGCACATAGCCGTTAAGATGAGCAAACTTAATCGTCTTCTCTTCATACTCTTTTAAGCCCGGGTAGGAATTATAGAAAGCCTGGATAATCCCCGCCGCCTCAATCGGGTCCACTTTAATCTGCTCGGAAAGGCCCCAAGGCGAAATGCCATAAACAATGCCGAAGTTCACCGCCTTCGCCTTCCTCCGCATCAGAGGAGTCACCTCCTCCGGCCGGACGTTAAAGACCTTCGAAGCCGTCGAAGTATGAATATCCACGCCGGAAGTGAAAACCTCAATCATATCCTTCAGCCCCGCCACGGAAGCCAGGACTCTGAGCTCCACCTGAGAATAATCCAAAGACAGGAAATAATAATCCTTCTGCGGATAGAAGAAAGCCTTGCGGATTTCCTTTCCGTCCTCATCGCGGATGGAGATGTTCTGAAGATTGGGCTCCTGCATGGAAAGGCGGCCGGTCGAAGTCACCGCCTGATTATAAATGGCGTGGATCTTCCCGTCCGGATAAACAAAATCGGAAAGGGTCGAAGTATAAGACGAGACAATCTTCTGGAACTTGCGGTATTCGATAATCAGAGGGATGCAAGGATGGCGGTCCTTTATGGAATTAAGAACCGCGATATCTGTCGGCAAAGACTTGCCCTTTTTCCTCAGCTGCAGCTCATCGTAAATAAGGAAGGCCACCTGCCGCGGCGAATTTAAGTTAATCTCATGCCCGATCAGGCTGTAAATCTGCTGAGTAATCTGCTCCAGATGATCCTGATACTCCTTATTGATTTCGCTTAGCGTCTTCTTATCTAAGGGGAAGCCCTCGATTTCCATCTGCGAGAGGACCAAGCATAAAGGCATCTCCACCTGCTCAAACAGGTCCTTTTCCCCGTCTTCTTCCAGCTTCTTATAAGCCAGCTCTTTTCCTTCTTTCAAAAAAGAAGTCAGATAAGCGCATTTGCCTTCTTCGCTTAAAGACGTCACATCCTTATTAAAATAAGCCAGGCAGTCTTCCATCCGGTTAACGACATTATCATCCAAAAGATAAACGGCCAGCTGCAAGTCGAATTTAAACCCTGCCGCCTCTTTAATGCCCATTTTATCTAAGCCCACCAAAAGGCCTTTAAGGTCATAAGTCAGTTTTTCGGCGGGGCTGGACAGAAAAGCCAGGAAGTCTTTGTCTTCCTTTAAGTCCATAGAGGCTATAAAAGCCGTCTGAGCCCCATCGGAAAAGAAAAGGCCCTTCACTTCGCCTTTATGAAAATTAGGATCCGAGTTATAAAGGTAAACCCCGCACGGAACAAAGCCGAGCTCTTTAAAAGAACGGCAGGTCTTATAAGTCGGCTCGGAGTTTAAAGCCTCATTATCGTCAAATAAAGAAGCCTGCTCATTAGCCGCCTGCTTATTCAATTCTTCCTGGGCCTGCGAGGCAAACTTGTTCAGATCGTACTTCTGATAAAAAGCCAGGACTTTATGCAGGTCGGATTCTTTATAATCCCCCTGCTTATAAAAGTCGGCGACCGGGCAGTCAGTCTTAATCGTGGCAATCTCCCGGCAGAACAGAGCCGTTTCCTGATTAGCCAGAATATTCTGAGCCGCTTTGGAAGCATCGCCTTTTAAGCCGATGAAAATCTGCTCCAGATGCGGATAAGCATCCAAAAGCTTCTTAGCCGTCTTATCCCCGATGCCCTTAACGCCGGGGATATTATCGGAAGGATCGCCCGCCAGGCCTTTATAATCCGTGACCTGATCTTCTTTAAAGCCCATCAGCTCATGGATGTTGTCCGGGGTAAAGACTTCGATGTCTTTTAAGCCCTTCCTAAGGAAATTGACGGTGATATTCTTCCTTAAGAGCTGCAGCCAGTCCTTATCGGAAGTATATAAAAGCACCTCATCGCCCTGATCCGCAGCCAAGAAAGCCAAAGACCCGGCTAAGTCATCGCCTTCAAAGCCTTCCATCTCGCAGTGGAAGATGTCCATGGCATCCAGCATTTCCCTGGCCACCGGCATCTGCGCCTTCAGCTCCGGCTCCGCCGGCTTCCGGTTCATCTTGTAAGATTCCAGCTTTTCGGTGCGGAAAGACTTCCGTCCCGTATCGAAGCAGACGATCATCTTATCTCCGCTAGCGATGCTCTCTTTAATCTGCTTCATCATGTTCCTAAAGCCGAAAATGGCATTAGTAGGAACGCCTTTAGAGGAAGTCATAAGAGGCATATCCGGACGGTAGAGCGCATAGAAAGAACGGAACAGAAGAGAATTGCCATCAATAATCAGAGTCTTTCTCATTTCTGCTCCTCCTTTTTAAAGTCCGTAATGTCCCGATAGCGGGAAGATAAGTCTTCATTCGCCGAGATTATATCATATTTATGCAGTTCCCCGGCCCCGAATAAAAACAGGCTCCGCGCCTCTTTTTCATCGATGACTTTCAAGACGTATTTCTTCCCCGAAGGTATGTAATACGGGTCATCAGTCAGAAGGTAAAGCTTCTTATAAGAGGCCGGCTTAGAAAGATGAGAGGAGAGCTGATCGGAGAGGACCAGACCCAGAGCATTGAATTCGCTGATAAACTCCCCTAAGGTCTTTTTATTCCCGTTAGGCTTAATATCCGGCATGAACATTTCCGGATTCAGTCCGGAAGCGTAGCGGCTCATCGAAAGAAGGCTGATCAAGTTCGAAGAGATTTCCTCCCTATCGTACTTAAACTCATCAAAAGCCCCTCCGGCCACTAAGCTTACTAGCCCAGGGTCAATATCCCTTAAGCCGATATCCGGCCGATCGGGGCTAACTAAACTGACCCGCATGAAAAAATCCCCTAAAGAAACAAATTTGCCCTTGATGGCCCTCGCCGTCATAATCGCATCAATGAGCTTTTTATTGACTAAGCTGACTTGGTTAAAGCCGATTCTATAAGCTCCCTCAGCAAAAGTCAGTTCCTCTTCAGAAGCGTTGACCGAGGGCGCCTTAAGCCCGAAGCCAAAAGACTTCGCTTCCTTAAGCAGTTTGTCCAGGCGCCGACGCGAGGCTGACTTCTCCTCACAGGCAAAAGACTGCCCGCGGAAAGAGCAGAGATAAAAGGCTGAAGGATAATGAGCCTTATAGAAAAGGAGGGCGTAAGTGACTAAGGCGTAAGCCGCCGCATGGGCTTTATTGAACCCGTAGTCCGCAAAGCGGACAATCATGTCGTAAATATTCTGCGCCTGCTCCTGATTCAGCCCATGGGCCATCGAGCCCGTCAGGAACTTTTCTTTCATCTTCGCCATCTTGGAAGCGTCTTTTTTAGATATGGCCCGGCGGAAAAGATCGGCTCCCCCGCCGTTAAAGCCGGCAATCTGCTTGGCTATCTCCAGAATCTGCTCCTGATAAACCATGATGCCGTAAGTTGGCTTCAGGATTCTTTCCAGGTCCTTATGGGCCAAAGCATAACTGGCTCCGGTGTTTTTTCTTTTGGCGTAGTCGGGGATAAAGGCCATCGGCCCCGGGCGGTTAAGAGCCAGTAAGGCCGTCAGGTCAGCTATGGAATCAGGATGAATCTCCTTTATGGCTTTTTCCATGTCCCAGTGATCCAGCTGGAAAATATCTCCGACCATGGACCTATTTAGGACTTTAAAAGTCTCCGGGTCATCTAAATTCTCATAAGGATTCAAAGGGGTTAAGCCCAGCTCTTTAATCGCATCTTCAATCTGATGGATAAAAGAAAGGTTAGAAAGAGCGAGGATATCAAACTTCAGAAAGCCCATTTCTTCCAGATAAGCAAACTCGTAGCCGGCAATCAGAATCGAGCCCGAAACGCAGGGGAAGACTTCGCATAGAGGCTTATTGGAAATAAGGACGCCAGAAGCGTGGGTGGAATAATTAACCGGGTATCCCAAAAGCAAAGAAGCTTTCGCCTCGATGTCTTTAAAATAAGGGTCTTTGACAGCCAGGCGGAATTTTTCATTGTTCTGTATTTCAGCTTGAAAAGTATCGTTGCGCCCGGAAACCAGGCTAGAAAGAGATTTCACCCTTTCTTCGGGAATCGCAAAAGTCCGGCGGACGGCATCTAAGGAGGAGCGAAGCTGCAAGGTCGAATATGTGATGATAAGCCCCACCCGGTCCGCTCCGTATTTCTTAACTAAATAAGAGATGACCTGCCCTCTTTTCTCGCTTTCGAAGTCAACGTCGATATCAGGCGGGTTCTTTCTTAAAGGATTTAAAAAGCGCTCGAAAGACAAATCGAATTTTAAAGGGTCAACTCTGGTGATATCCAAACTATAAGCCACCAGGGAAGAGCAGGAGCTTCCTCTCCCCGGCCCGACATAAATGCCTTCTCTCCGGGCCTCGGAAACATAGTCGGCCACGATAAGGAAATAAGAGGAGAAGGACATCTGGGCGATGACCCCCAGCTCATAATCCAGCCGCTTAGCATACTCGCTATTCACCTGGCCCTTAAGTTTCTTTTCTAATCCCTCCGATGCTTCTTTTCTCAGCTCTGCGTCTTCCTTTTCCTTATCTTCGGAGATGATTCCCCCTCTTTTTTTAAGGAAATCAAAATGAATCTTCTTCATCAGAGCCGACTGATTCAGGACAGCCTTTTCCCCATAGACTTTAACCATCGCTCCCGGCGTCAGAAGAAAATACGGCGCTAAGGAGCCATCTATATCCTGCTCCTGCAAAGTCTTTCCGGCCTGAAAAGCTTCCAAGATCTTAAAAGCCTTAAAGGAATCCTGCCTATCCAGATATATGGCTTTAGGAAAAGCCAAGTACGAATAAGGGTACTTTTCCAAGAAAGCCAAAGTGTTTTTTATATCCGCGGCTTCCCCAGAAGAATAGATTTCCAGTCCGAAATAAAAGTCCTTATAAACCTGATTAAGCTGATAGAAAAAAGCATTTTCCTTTAAAAGAAAAAACGGGTCCTTCATCTTCGCGTCTTCCGTCTTCAGAATAAAAGCCAAGCCGGAAGACAAAGGCTTCAGGTCATTCAGCTCATAAGCGTCTTTATTCTGATTGCAGATCTTCACCGCATTCAAATATCCTTCTTCAGAGAGGATGACGATTTCCCCCAGGAAGGATTCTTCATCGTTCTTGACTTTGATAATCATCCCCAAAGCCGGGATGAGGCCCGGAGCGGACGAAAAAGCCGAGGCAAAATCAGCAAAGCAGCGCAGGCTATTTAAATCGCAGATGCCCCCGCCCTGATAATCGTATTTGCTCAGCATAGACACATAGTCATGGCTTTTGATGGAAGAGGAGCCGAAAGAATAGCAGGATACCGTCTGCAGCTGGTAAGCATCCATAACTTGGCCCCCTTTCTTTATTTATATTAAGTATAACTTATTTATGGGGCTGAGGAAGAAGGACGGAAGAAAGAACGGGCCTGAATAAGAAAGCCCAGCCTTAAAGAACCGGGCCCTCCTTTTGTTTTTTCACTTTCCTGTTGTCTTTTCTTTTCCAAAACCTGTATAATTACTTTCGGCAGTGAAAACTGCGTTATGCAGAAAAGAGGTGAATTACACTCATGCCGAAGACGGTTGTCCACGATAACGAAACCTTCGATGACGCTATGCGTCGTTTCAAACGCCAGGTCAATAAATCAGGCGTTTTGGCTGATCAGAAGAGACATCAGGCTTTCTACAAGAAGGCCCTGAAGAGAAAGATGAAATCTGAGCAGGCCAGAAGGAAGTACGCCCATTAATTAGGACGAGCAAATAAGCCGGTTTGTCAAAAACCGGCTTTTTTCTTGCCCCGAAATCTGATATGTTGTAAAAAGAAGCCAAGAGTGTTAATATAAGCCCGAAACAAGACATTTTCAACGTCTTTTGCGCTTTAAGGAGCTAATTATGGATTATACATTAGATAGAGTCAGCAAGATCGTCGAGCAGAAAATCAAGGGCAAGAACGTCACCCCTGACTCTAACCTTTCCGATTTAGGCCTCGATTCGCTGGACAAAGCGGAAATCCTCATCAAAATCGAAGATGAATTCGGAATTGAATTCACCGAAGAGGAAATGAGCGAAGTCAAGACCGTCAATGACTTATTAGCCATCATCAACAAAAAGCAAGCCAAGTAGTCGTTTAGCCTTATATATCAGCAAGCATGATTTATGGCGCGGTACTCTGAAGTCAGGAGACTGCAGCAGGAGGTAAAAAATGCTTCTTCTCATCGATCTTTCGAATGCGAATATCCGTTTCGGCGTTTTTGATAATTCCAAGCTTATATATGAATTCCGGACTTATCCGGATCCAACCAAAACCAAAGATGAATACGAAGAACTCCTCGCTCAGTCTTTGGCTTACCACCATATCAGCCCCTCAGCTATCCAAGGGGCTATTTTGTCGTCCGTCGTTCCCTTTTTAACCCTCACTCTCGCCCAGGCCGTTTCTTCTTTGCTGGGGCATCAGTGCCTGATCGTCAATAAGTCGCTCCGCTCCGGGCTGGCCATCCGCATCGATAACCCCGAGGAACTGGGCTCCGATTTAATCTGCGATGCCTTAGGCGCCATCACCTCTTATAGCCAAGACTGCCTGATTGCCGATGTCGGCTCGGCCACCACCTTAACCATAGCAACCGGACAAAAAGAATACCTCGGCGGCATCATTGCTCCCGGACTGAGGCTTTCTGGGGAAGCCTTATGGAAGAACGCCGCCCTGATAACCCCCGTGGAACTGACTCCGCCATTAAAGTACCTCTCTAAAAGCTCCTCTGAATCCACTAAAGCCGGCATCCTCTTCGGCCATGCCGAAATGATAAAGGGCTTAGCCTCCAAATTAGAAGCAGAGTACCAGAAGCCGCTGAAGAAAGTCCTCACCGGCCTTGATAGCCCGTTAATCAAAGACCTCCTCAAAGATTTCACTTACGATCCGCTGCTGCTTTTTAAGGGCCTTCTTGCTATCTATGACAAAAACGCCAAGGAAGGAAAATAGAAAAATATGCGCAGAAACAATATGACTTACGCTATGTCCGTCAGCGGGCTGATGCTGGCTCTGATGCTAGTCTTCGGCTTCACGCCGGCGGGGACGATTCAGACAGCCGGGCTGACGATTACTCTTATGGGCATCCCGGTGGCCATCATCGCCTGCCTATTCGGGCCCTTAGCCGGCGCCTTAGCCGGCTTAGCCTGGGGCACGATTTCCCTGATTCAGGGCGTGACCGGCATGGATTCCACCGGCCCGGTCTTAATGGAATACTCAACCATCGGCTTAGTTATTACGGTTTATATTCCCCGTATTCTCGCCGGGGGCCTTTCCGGTCTTTTTTATGACCTCATGCGTAAAAAGGATAAAAACGGATACTTATCAGCCTTGGTCTCTTCCTTAGCAGTCTCCATCCTCAACACCGTTTTCTTCATGACTTCCTTTTATCTTTTCTATAAGGATTCCGATTTAGTTAAAAACCTCGCCTCCAGCCTCCATAGCTCGACGGGCTGGGACACTTCCGTCCCTATCGTTTTCATCGCAGCCATGGTCGGGATCAACTTCCTGGTGGAAGTCGCCGTCAATGGAGTGGTCGGCTCAGCCTGTGCCTTCGGGGTAAAAAAAGCCGCGGACCGGATGGGCTTAGAGTCTCCTTTTAAGAAAAAGAAGAACCCGGAAGCCACGGATAAAATTGAAGAACAAGAAAATCCTCAGGCCTAAAAAAGGTTTTTTCGCTTTCTTCCCCTTATAATCAGAAAAGAAGGAGTTACTTTATGAAACTGTTTGTCATCTCTGATATCCACGGCTCTTTAAAATATGCCTCTTTAGCCTTAAAGGCTTATGAGAGCTCCAAGGCGGATAAGCTTATTATCCTCGGGGATTTTTACTATCACGGCCCTAGGAATCCGCTTCCGGAAGGCTACATGCCTAAAAGCGTCTGTGAGCTTTTGAATCCTTTAAAAGACCAGATTATCGCCATCAAAGGCAACTGCGATGCTGAAGTCGATGAATATATCTCCGCCTTCCCTTTCCAAAAGGAAGTCCGCTTGGAAGCCAACGGAAAAAGAATCCTCTGCGCCCACGGGCATCATGAGGCAGATCTGACTGCTGTCGATATCTATCTTTCCGGCCATACTCATATTGCCGTCTTAAAAAAAGAAGGCGGAATCATTTATGCTAACCCCGGCTCCGTTTCTCTGCCGAAAGCGGATAACTCTCAGAATTATCTGCTCCTCGATGAAAAAGGCCTGCGCTTAATTTCCTTAATCACCGGCGAGGAAATATCTTATCTTCCTTATTAGCCGGTTAACCCCGCGGATTAAAAGAACATACAGACAAGACTTCCGATTTAAAGGACAGACCCAGTCTAACAAAGTGTTTTTTCCTTATATATACAAGTTGCTTTTTCGAAAGTTAATGTATATACTTACCTCGGGTGAGAAATCACTCCACATCATCTTTATTATCAAGGATATTAAAGAGTGGGCTTAGGTCCACTCTTTATTTTTCGGGAGGTATCGGCTTGGATAACATTATCGACCAGATCAAGAAAACCGCTGAGCAAATAGCGGAAAAGCTCGGGCTTTATGTCTATGATGTCTATTTTGCGAAGGAAGGAAATAACAATACCCTGCACTTAGAAATAGACAAAAAAGGCGGCATCAGCCTTAACGAAGTGGAGCAGTTTACCGATCTAATCAATCCAGAACTGGATAAGATAAGCGGCTTAGACGCTTCCTACACCTTGGATTGCTCTTCGCCCGGAGCCGAGCGCTTCTTAAAAAAAGAAGAGAGCCTCGATAACTTCATAGGCGAATACATGGAAGTAACTTCTTCCACTATCAAGGTCCTCGGGACCTTGATGAGCTGTCAAAATGACACCATCGTCATCCAGGGCTTCATCAAAGGCCGGAAGAAAACATACGAAATACGCAAAGCCGACATCAGTCAGATTCAACTAAGGATAAAATTCTAAAAACCATATAACGGAGGTAAATAACTAAAAAACGATTATGGCAAGAAGAACAGAAGAAAACGAAGAGCAGAAATTCAGCGGCAGAATCGACATCAAGAAGTTCAAGGAAGCCGCGAGCGAAGTCGCCGAATCTCACCAGATTCCGGAAGATGAAATCGACAAAATCTTAACTCAGGCCATCGATAAGGCGGCCCGCGAGACTTTATATCCGAATTCAAAGTTCAAGGTTGTCAAAAAGAGCGAGGACGAAGAGACTGAGGATGAAACCCTCAAGCTCGATTCCGCTCAGGATATGCATTCCGAAACTGTCATTGACCCGGAGACCGGCGTCATCACTTTCTATGAATGCAAGGATGTCATGAACGATGATGACATCACCGATGACCTTTATCAGATTTCGCTGGAAGATGCTCAGGATATTCAGCCTGACATCAAGATCGGAGATGTCTTAAAGACCAAGGTCGACCTTTCTAACCTCGATTATTCTTTCTTCACCCGCGCTATTCAGTCTTTTATGCAGGGCATCAGAGAAGCCACCAAGGACGCTTTAGTCAAGCGTTATCAGGATAAGATCGGCAACATCATCACTGCTACGGTCGAAAGAACCGAAGGCAAGGATGTCTATCTGACCGTCGGGCGCGTCGTCACGGTTTTACAGGCCCGCAATTCGATTCCGGGCGAAGTCTTCGCTCCGGGCGATCAGGTCAAAGTCCTGCTCGACAAGATCGGCACGACCGATGAGAATGGCGATAAGTCCACTTCCCTTTTGGTTTCCCGCACCTCTAACAAGTTCCTCGAGAAGATGTTCCAGTCTGAGATTCCGGATGTCGCTGATGGCTCGGTCGTCATCAAAGGCGTCGTCCGCGAACCTGGCAACCGCGCTAAGGTCGCCGTTTTCTCACCGTCGCCGGATATTGATCCGACCGGCGCCTGCATCGGCTCCGATGGCTTAAGAATCAAGAACATCTGCGCTCAGCTTAACAACGAGAAAATCGATGTCATCCGCTATCAGGACAACCCTGAGCTTTATATCGCTGAGGCTTTAAAGCCGGCCACGGTCGTCGGAGTCGTCATTTCCGATGAAGAGCCGGAAGAAGGCAAGCAGAGAAAAGCAATCGCGGTCGTCAAAAACGCCGAATCGAAGATTGCCATCGGCAAAGGCGGCGTCAATGTCCGCTTAGCTTCTAAACTCACCGGCTATTCCATCGATGTCAAAGAACTCGATGCGGCTATGGCTGATCATATTTCTTATAACGTCATCGATGATATCAGACGCAAGGAAGCTCTGGAGCGTTTGGATCAGGAAGAAGCTGCCGCCGGCACTGAAGTCGGTGAAGAAGGCGAAGAGACGGAAGAAGAAATCAACGAAACTGAAGCCAACGCGGTTTCAGCTCCGACGGCTGATAATGAAGTTAAGCCGGAAGAAGTCAAGAACGAAGAAGTCAAGGCTGTTGAATCGGCCCCGGCTGTGGCCCCGGCTCCTGCTGCGGCTAATGAGCCTATAAAGGAAGAAGTCAAGGCTGAGGAAGTTAAGCCGGTTGCCAAGCCGGAAGAAGTCAAGCCGGTTGAGCATGTCGAAATCCACAATACAGCTAAGGTTTCCTTAGACCGTCTGGAAGCGCAGATTGAAGCGGAAAAGAACAAAAAGAAGTTCCAGCCGCGCTCTTACAAGAAGAGATTCGACAAGAAAGATGAAGATGATAAGGATAAGAAGATCGTCGTCGCTAACGCCATGCCTATTTACACCGAAGAGGAGCAGAAGGAAATGGCAGCTCAGGATGATACCAATAAGCCGGAGACGGAAGAAAACGGCGAGGATTATTCTGAATACGATTCCGATCAGTATTATGAGGATGATAACAGCAAGAGATAGCTGTTATAGATAAGCTGTCTGAATTTCATAGAAAGGAGCAACTGAAGATGAAGAAACCCGTGCTGCGCTACGATTGCGTCAACAAAATCAAGGCTGATAAGTCTACTTTGCTCCGCATCGTTAAGACGCCGGAGGGGACTATTGAAGTCGACCCCAGCGGACGGATGAACGGCCATGGCGTTTACATGGCGCCGAATAAGGAGACTTTGCTTAAAGCCCAGAAAACTCACGATTTAGAGAGGGCGCTGGAGTCTCCGATCAACGATGAAATCTATGAAAAGATCGGGAGGTACGTCAAATGACCCCGAAAGAAAAAATCAGCGGACTGATCGGCTTAGCGCGCCGAGGCCGGTATATCGCCTATGGCGATGACCTCGCCTTCCGCATCCGCAAGAAGCAGGTTTCCCTGCTTTTCCTAGCCGATGATGCTTCCGAGAGGACCGGCAAGGAATTGGAGATTTCCATTTCGAAAGCTCCTAACCTGAAAGTCCTGCGCGGATTTACGAAAGAAGAACTGGGGCTGGCTATCGGACACGATCCGATTGCTGCTCTGGGAATTAAGAATTCCGGCATCGCCGGAAGGATTCGCCAATTAGAGGAGGAAATTGAAAATAATGGGCAAGAAAAATAATCAGAATATGCATCGCGATACGAGGAAGAACAGCTTCGCTAACCACGGAGGCGATTTTGCCCCCCGCCGCGATCACTTCTCTAACCCGAACGCGAATAAGCCGCATATTGAAGGCGGCAAGTACGTCTATTCGGGAGCGGTCACGATTGAGAAATTCGCCGAGGCTTTAAACGTGAAGCCGGCGGATATCCTTAAGGCTCTGTTCCTGAAGGGCAAAATCTACAACATCAATTCGGTTCTGACCGATGATGACATCGGCGAAATCTGCATCGACAATAACCTCGACTTTGAAAAAAAGGAAGTTGTTTCGCCGGCCGATTTTGAAAAGATGGAAGTCAAAGACGATCCGAAAGACTTGGTCGAAAGAGCCCCGATCGTCACGATCATGGGCCATGTCGACCACGGCAAGACCACTTTGATCGATACGATCCGCAACTCTCATATCGCCGATGGCGAAGCGGGCTTGATTACCCAGGAAATCGGCGCCTATCAGAAGGTCGTCAAGAACAAGAAGATAACTTTCCTCGATACCCCGGGACATGAAGCCTTCTCAGCCATGAGACAGAGAGGCGCCCAGTGCACTGATATCGTCGTTTTGGTCGTCGCAGCCGATGATGGCGTCATGCCGCAGACGGTGGAAGCTATCGACCACGCCAAAGCCGCTAAGGTTCCTATTATTGTCGCTATCAACAAGATTGATAAGCCGGGAGCTAATCCGGATAAGGTCAAGAGCGAGCTGTCTCAGTACGGACTCGTTTCGGAAGACTGGGGCGGAGATACGATTATGAAGGAAATCTCGGCCAAGAAGAAAATCGGCATCGATGACCTAATGGAGAACATCCTCCTGGTCGCCGAGCTGAAAGACCTGAAGGCTAACCCGAATCGGGCGGCCTCGGGCGTCTGCATCGAAGCCTCGATGGACTCTAAAGTCGGTCCGAAAGCCACTTTGCTGGTTCAAAACGGCACCCTGCATGTCGGTGACTGCTTAGTCGTCGGCAACACTTACTGCAAAGTCAGAAGAATGACCAATGAATTCAATAAGTCCGTCAACGCTGCGGGTCCTTCGACTCCGATTGCGGTTACGGGCCTGTCCCAAGTTCCGGAAGCCGGCGATCACTTCGCCACCTTCGCTTCCGAAAAGGAAGCCAAGCAGATTGCCGAGCAGCGCGCTCAGCGTTCCGCGGTGGCTAATTCCGTCAACAATAACGCCGGCATCTCTATCGCCAACATCTACGATAAGATTTCTGCCGGTGAGATGACGACCATCAACCTGATCGTCAAGGCCGATACGGAAGGCACGCAGCAAGCCATCGTCGATTCTATTTCGAAGATCACGGTCGACGGAGTGAAGACTAATGTCATCCACGCCGGCACCGGCCCTATTACCGAAGGCGATGTCATCTTGGCGTCGGCTTCCCAGGCCATCATTCTGGCTTTCAATGTCGGGGCTAACGCCTTAGTCAGCCAGAAAGCCAAGGAAATGAAAGTCGAAATCCGCACTTACGATATCATCTATAAGCTCCTGGAAGAGCTCGAAGCGGCCATGAAAGGCCTCCTGAAGCCGGTTATGAAGGAAGTCGTCTACGGGCATGCGGAGGTCAAGATGACCTTCAAAGCCTCGAAGATCGGCATGATTGCCGGCTGCAACGTCAAAGACGGCTTAATCCGCCGCTCGGCGCAGATCCGCATTTTCCGCGGCCAGGATAAGATCCTGGAAGGCGGAATCACTTCCCTGAAGATCGGCAAGGATGACGTCGGCGAAGTCAAGGCTGGCTTCGACTGCGGCATCGTCGTCACGGACTACAAGGACATCCAGGTCGGAGATATCATCGAAGCCTGGGGCATGGAAGAGGACAAGACCGCCAATGGCTGATAAAAAAGGCAGAATCGGCACTCTGGTCTCTAAAGACCTAGCCGATATCATCTGGGAACTGAACCCAGATCTGACAAACTTAGCCTCGGTCAACGAAGTCGTAATGAACTACGATAACTCCGTGGCGAAGGTTTACGTCTCCCACCTCCAGGAAGATAAGATCGACGATCTGGTCTTATACCTGAATAACCATAAAGGCGTCGTCCGTTCGCGTCTGGCCTCCAAGCTTGATATCTACAAAGTCCCGGAGCTTTATTTCTACAAGGATACCCTGCAGGAAGAAGCCTCCAAGATCGACAGCATCATCGCTTCCTGGCACAAGGATGATAAACCGGCTAAGAAGACGAAGAAAACAGCTAAAAAGGATGCTTAGGCATCCTTTTTGCTTTCTTGAAGCCTTCTAAGGCCCGGCAAATCATATATAATGAAAGCGCCAAAGAATTAAAGTTATGGATAACAATGAACAGAGTTTAGAGGAATGCCTCAACCGCCTGAAATTGGACTCTCAGATTGAGAAGGCCAACATTGAGGATGCCTATAAAGAGACGAAAAGGAGCAACAAAGTTGCCCGGAAGACTTTAAAGCTGAAGAAAAAAGCTGACCGCAAGGCTTATAGGCAGAAGCTGAAGGATTCTTCCCGCCGCTATGCAAGTCTCGTCGAGGAGGCCCAAGTTGCCGCCAAAAACGGCCAACAGCTGCCTAACAGCCAAATTTCCAAAGTCCAGCCGCTTATCGAAGATGATCAGGTGGCGGGCATGGGCTTATTCCAAAAGCCGAGCGAGACTTTAAAAGACTATACGACCTATCTGAATAGGGACCAGCTGCTCGATTTAGAGAAGAAAAACGCCCTGCCGGCTTATTCGCACGGAGAAGAAGTCTTTTCTTCCGTCACTCATATTGTCGGAGCGGGCTTAGGCGTCGTTGAATTAGCTCTCGGCGTAGCCTGCTCTATCATCTATCAGCCCGCTAAGCCTTCTTACGCTTGGGCCATGGGCATTTTCGGGCTTTGCATAATTCTGCTATATACCATGTCCGCCATTTACCACGGCTTGAACGTCAATAAAGCCAAGCGCGTCTTCCAGATTCTGGACCACTGCACGGTTTATGTCCTCGTCGCCGGGACTTATGTCCCTGTCTGCCTGATTTGCCTTAATTCCCTCCAGCCTTGGAACTACCTGTATCTAGGCTTAGTCATCCTCTGCGACGGCATCGGCGTGACTTTAACCGCTACGATGATGAAGAAAAAAGCCTGGGTGCAGATCTTAGCCCAGATTCTTTATATCGGCACCGGCTGGTCAGTCATCTTCTTTTATCCGACTTTGCTCCCGGCCATCACTATCGCCGGGGTCTGGCTTATCATCGCCGGCGGCATCTCTTATACGATCGGAGCCGTCTTCTTTGCCATCGGCATCACCAAGCCTTATTTCCATTCTATTTTCCATCTTTTTGTCTTAGCCGGCACTTTGCTGCAGTATTTAGGCATCCTTCTTTACGGCGTCATCGGCTTATAAAAGCCGCTTAAATTAATCCAAGAAAAATAGCAGGGGGTTACCCTGCTATTTCTCTGACACGGAGATTTATAAAACAGTTCTTGCTTTATAACGAATTAAATAGACTCGGATTCCTTTATAAGGAGAGCGAGGCCATAAGGTAGTCTTTGCGTTTCTGCAGAGACTCGTAGTTACGGACCAAGTCAGACTTAAAGGCATCCGAAGCAGTCACATCAGCTTTGGTAATGAACTTACCATACTTCTCAATCATCGTATCGATGAGAGAGTCAAGCTGAGCATTGACGGCGAAGAGTTCATCTTCTAAACCTTCATTTACCATAATGCATCCTCCTTTCGGACAACCTTAATATACAACGTATTTTGGCAAGTGCAATGACAGATGCTCACGCTTTTTATGAAAATGCTTACATTACTTACATAGCCTTCTAACTAAATTATCAAGCTTGTTTCTAACATTGTAAATATGCCTTTACAAAAGGTTATTTTCTTAAGACACTTAATTAAATCCTAAGTTAGGCTTCAAACTTTATATCCTTTATTTCTACTATATTTTCTTTGATATGTCAGAAACTACTTAGTTTGCTATTAGTTTCCTTAAAACCGCAAATAAAAAACCGGGTTTCCCCGGTTTAAGCTACTCGCCCAGCTCTTCGTACTGAAGCATCATATCCATCAGCTCCCCGTACTCTTTATCGTTGTCCTGCTCCTGTCTTTCGAGTTCTTCCATCTTATCCCGATCCGTGTAGTTCTCTTCCTTATCCATCTCTTCGCGGATGTGGGCCATGTCTTTCTCCAGCTTATCCATGCGCTCCTGCACTTTGTTTTTTGCTAAGCGCGGCCGCGGATGGTCCTGATGAGTATGGACATAAGCTTCCTTTTCTTCTTTTTCCTTCTCTTCCTGAGCCTTCGCCGCCTTTTCTTCTTTCTTCTGTTCCTCTAAGGCTGCATTCTGGTCGAGCACTTCGACTTTGAAGTCCGAATAGCGGCCTTCATAGTAACTGGCCTTATGGTCAGCAAAATAGAGCAGCTTCGAGCAGACCGAATCCGCAAAGTAACGGTCGTGGGTGACAATCACCAGCGTTCCTTTATAGGCGTTAAGGGCCTGGATGAATTCCTCTTTGGTCATCATATCAAGATGGTTGGTCGGCTCATCGAGAATCAGGAGGTCATAATCATGCAAAGACATCTCCGCCAGCACAACCCTCATTCTTTCCCCGCCGGAGAGGTTATCGATGATCTTCTTATCGTCCTCGAAAGAAAAGGCATACTGCCCTAAGTGATCATAGATTTCCTGATCAGACAAAGCCGGAAAACGGTCTTTAATATATTCATAGATGCTTAAAGGCGAAGACAAAGCCAAAGTGTCCTGCTTAAGATATCCCACCGAAAGGACCGTCATGAACTTCAGGGTTCCGCTTAAAGGCCGTATTTCGTGCAGCAGGCACTTAAGGAAGGTCGTCTTCCCCGAGCCGTTAGCGCCCATGATAGCCAAATGGTCACCGCCGAACAAAGTAAAAGTCAGGCCGGAAATCAGGGGCTTATCCGGATAGCCGATTTCAACGTCTTCGGCTTCAATAAGCCTCTTGCCGATTCTCGAACTGCCGTTTAAGTCGATAGACATCTTCGCAGCTGTTTTGGTCGGCTTATCGACCATCTTAGATTCCAAGCGCGAGAGTTTCTTCTCCCGGTCATGAGCCCGAGAAGCAAAACGGGGCTTAGGCATATAGAAAGTAATGAACCACTCCAGTTTCTTAGCTTCTTCCTGCTGCCTTTTATATAAAGCCAGCTGCTGCGTGTATCTTTCTTCTTTCTCTTTCGCGTAGAAATCGTAGTTGCCTTTGTATTCTTCCACATGATGCTGATCAAGCTCGAGGATGCGGGTAGCCAAGGCGTTGATGAAATAACGGTCATGCGAAACAAAAAGCAAGGAGCCTGGGAAGGTCTTCAAATAGTCTTCCAGCCATTCGATAGTATCGATGTCCAGATGGTTGGTCGGCTCATCGAGGATCAGCAGATCCGGCGAAAGCAGAAGCAGCTTTATAAAAGCCGCCTTCATTCTTTCCCCGCCGGAAAAAGAAGTCAGCTTCCGGTTCCAGTCTTCCTTATGAAAGCCGAACTTGGTGAGCATCGTCTCGCCTTTGTATTCATAGTCATAGCCGCCTAAAGAGGAGAATTTGGTCTCCAATTCAGAATAATACTTAACTAAGCCGGCATCGTCCGGATGGTCAGCCATCTTCTGGCAGACTTCATCCATCTTGGCCTTGATGTCCTTGATATGGCTGAAAGCCAAATCAACTTCCTCCCATAAAGTATGGTTCAGGTCCTTAATGACTTCCTGGGAAAGGTAGCCGAAGGTGTATTCCTTGCCCATGACGACCTGGCCGGAAGATTCTTCCTCGACTCCGGCAATGATTTTCAGAATCGTCGATTTGCCAGTGCCGTTAGGCCCGATTAGAGCGATTCTCTCTTTCTGGTCCACGCGGAAAGACACCGGAGCGAAAAGAGCCTCGCCGTTGTATTCCTTAACGATATTCTGGACTGAAAGTATAATCATGCCTCTAAACCTCAAACGCTACTTATTATAGCGGTTTTGCTCCTTTATTTTAACCCCGACATAAAAAGCCGGCCTTCTTAGAAAGAAAACCGGCTTGAATAAAACAGCTAAGCGATGGAATCCCAGATAATCGGATGTTCAGTCACCGGCTCATCGGAAAGGACAAAATGGGAGTAAATGTCCTTGGCGATTTTCTCGAAGGCCGGGCGTTCCGTATAAAGGGTCGCCAGCACATCGCCTTTATTAACCCAGTCGCCAATCTTCTTATTGAGGATGATGCCGGCGGAAGGATCAATGCGGTCATCTTCTTTTTCCCGTCCAGCGCCGAGCTTCATGGCATCGATCCCGATAGCCTTAGCCGCAATAGTCTTAACATAACCAGCCTGCGTCGAAAGGACTTCCTTCTTGTAAATAGCCTGCGGGAACTTTTCCGGATTATCAATGAAGGAAACATCGCCGCCCTGGGCAATAACCATCTGGCGGAACTTTTCAAAAGCCGCGCCGGATTCAATCTTTTCTTTCAGCATCTTCTTTCCATCCTGCAGATTAGAGACAATCTTCGCCTGCAGCAGCATGGTCGAGCCGGAAGAATAGCAGATTTCCATCAGGTCTTTCGGGCCTTGGCCGTGGAGAGAAGCGATGGCTTCCTTAACTTCAAGGATATTGCCGACCGCCTTGCCTAAAGGCTGGTCCATATCGGAAATCTCAGCGCGGACATCGCGCTTAAAGGACTTGCCGATGTTAACCATCATCGTCGCCAATTTGCGGGCATCATCGATATTAGTCATGAATGCCCCGTCGCCGAACTTGACATCCAAGAGAATCGTATCAGCGCCTGAGGCAATCTTCTTCGACATGATCGAAGAAGCAATAAGAGCCATCGAATTAACAGTGCCTGTGACATCTCTTAAGGCATACAGTTTCTTATCAGCCGGATCCAGAGTAGCGGTCTGTCCGATAATAGCGATGCCGATATCAGCCACCTGCTTTTTAAAACGAGGAATATCAATATCCGTATGGAAGCCCGGGATCGATTCGAGCTTATCCAGAGTTCCTCCGGTATGCCCAAGTCCGCGGCCGGACATCTTCGCCAGCTTGGCACCGCAGGCTGCCACCATCGGTCCTAAAACCAAAGAGACTTTATCGCCGACGCCGCCAGTCGAATGCTTATCGACCTTAACGCCCGGAATATCAGAAAGATCGACCAAATCACCAGAATGAAGCATGACATCGGTCAGGGCGAAGATTTCCTCATCCGCCATCCCTCGGAAAATAATAGCCATCAGCAAAGCGGAAACCTGGTAATCAGGGATCTCGCCTTTTACGTAGCCATCCACAAAGAAACGGATTTCATCTTTCGTGAGTTTCTCTCCGTTTTTCTTCTTTTCAATCACATCGACCATGCGCATATAAAACCATTCTCCTTTTGCTAATCAAAATTAGCTAAAAATAATTGTAAGCCAACCAAGTCAGACTGACAGACTTATTCTAAGGAAATAACCAGCCAGCGGTCGTTATCCAAGCCGGTGGCATTATCGTAGACGCGAACATAGAAAGTGTGAACCGCACTCTTTCCGTTATAGACCAATTCCGAATCGGCATCGATAAAGTTATAGACCAAATCAGAGCCTTCGACTGGGCAGACCAAAGCCCCTTTACAGACTAAGTCCGCGCAGGCTTCTGCCCCGGAGAAGGTCATACCAGGACCTGAAATCTGATTGTAGACTTCCGGATCCGGCATCACCGACCCACTGCCGTGTGAAAAATGGATTTTCTTGCCCTTTTCCACATAACCGCGCCAGACGAATTCATCGCAGTCATAAACGCCGGAATGAACCTTGCGGAACTGGTGTTCTTCGTTAATTTGCGAAGCCCCGACGCGGATGAAGATGTCGACTAATTCGCCTTCATTCAAAGGCTGAGCAACGACTTTACCTGAATTAACTTTAGCTTTCGTTTTCTTTTCCATGGCTGTAATCCTCCTGATATATATATTTTAACATATATTCTACATATTGATTAATGGTGGAGCTTGTCATTTTTTCCTCTGCCCTCTCCTGATGGCTATTAAATGGTAGAATAGCAGTGGTAAAAACAGCTTTTATGGATATGTATAACTGCCTAGGCGCTTACTTGAGCGCAGAAGAAATTACCTGTCTGAAAGACGAGATGGAGAAAGGCCAAGTCAATAAGGGCTTTGTTTTCAATACGGCCCGTTTGAAAGAAGAAATCCTTTTCTCCGCTTTTAAAAGCCTGAAGAAAGACGGAGAAATCCCTAACCTTTTCCGCTATGACCCATCAATCGACGCGCCTGGCAAGTCAGTTTTCCATGAAGGGGGAGCTTTTTATATCATGGACCCTTCGGCGGCCGAAGCAGTCAGTCATCTGGGGTTTAATCAAAAAGGCTTTGTCTTGGATATGTGTGCCGCCCCCGGCGGGAAAACCATCGCCTACGCTTTAAACAATCCGGAATCTTTGATTATTGCCAACGACATCTCTTCTCCGCGCGCCGGCGAGCTTTCCAAAAACGTCGAAAGACTCGGGTTAGCTAATGTCATCGTTACTTCTTTCCCGCCTGAAATCCTCCTCAAAAAATTCCCTGAGGCTTTTGATACCGTCATCTTAGACGCCCCCTGCTCCGGCACAGGCATGTTCCGCAAAGAGGAAAAAATGAAGGAAGACTGGTCCATGGAAAAAGTCCAAGCTCTTCTGCCCATTCAGAAAGACCTCCTAAAGGAAGCCGAAGCTTTCCTAAAGCCCGGAGGCCGGCTTTTATATCTGACTTGTTCTTTCCTGAAGGAAGAAGACGAAGACCAAGTCGCTTCCATCTTAAATAACTGCCCAAGCCTATCTTTATGCCATCTGACTATGAAGGATTCCTATAGGCAAGGCACCATTGAAAATACAGTTCATCTCTTGCCGACATTATTTAAAGGCGAGGGCCATTTCTTCGCTCTGCTGCAAAAAGCCGGAAACAAAAATAATGATGTTCTGCCGGTCTTTTCTAAAGCAAAATATGATTCCGGCCTGCGCTTATATACTTTTTCTTACCGCGGCGAAAGCTGGGGCCTGCCTTATTTAAACGCCACCCTTATGGATCTTTACGCCTTGCGTTTTGGCTTGAAGCTTACCAACCACGCCGAATATGCCAAAGCCGAAGCCGATCACGCTTTGTCCCATTATCCTCATAGCGCCAGACAGCAGGAACTGAGCGAAGAAGAAGCCAAGCGCTTCTTATCAGGAGAAGAGTTCAAAGCCAGGCCCGATCAGGAAGACGGACTCTATATCGCTTCTTATATGGGTTTAGGGCTGGGCTATCTTCTGAAAAAAGGCAGCCGCATGCATAACCTTTATCCAAAAGGTCTCAGAAAGAATATCCTTTAGAGCAAAAAGCCCCGGGCTTTAATGCCCAGGGCTTTTTTAATCTTCTGAGGATTTAGGCTAGACCGTATGCTTGGAATAAGTGACTTCGACGTTCGTGATATTCGAGCGGTTGCCGATAGAGGTAGTGCCCGTATGCATAAATCCGAAGCCGCCGCTAATCGTGCGATCGGAAGGCAGATCAGCTTCCAAGGAGACAGAAAGCTTATGGTTATCATCGGCCGGGGTATAATCCGCGCCGTTGTTATCCGAGGTGACCGTCGCAGAAAGCTTATTGCCAATAATAGAAAGAGACACAGAGACTTTATAGTTATAAGCTTTAGCAAACAGGCCTTCAAACTCTACGCTGTTAACGGTCGTCTTCGCCGTAGAAATATAGGTCGAGACATCGTTAGTGAAGGAATATAGCCCGAACAGGCAGGCATCTGAATAGGCCGTCTCTCTTTGAATTCTTAAAGAGTAGCCCGTCAGAGTCGAAGTGTCATAGCCAATAAAGATATCCATATACTGGCCATGTGCTGATCCGAAGCCCTGCCCAGCCGTCTTGGCCGGATAGATTGTGGCATTCATAGTCATGTCCATGCCGGTCTGCGAAGCCGTCGGAGTATACAGCATGCGCGCGCCGCGCCCGACGTTCGACATACCGAACTGCCCTTTCGAGCCTGCGGTGCCTTCCGCGTAATCCCAGCCATAGCCGTTGCCAGCCGTCACTGCGGATTCAAACTGCGTCCACATAGTCGAAATCGTTCCGTCTGAAGCGGTCCAATACTTCGACTTAATATCTGCCGGAATATGCGTATCGAAGCTGAAATCGCCAGCCGAGACTTTCGTATTCGAAATAGGAACGTTGGTGAAATCGGTGGAGACTTTCAGCGGATCACCGGTGTACTGTCCAGCAACCACGGCGGCTGAAGTAACGACAACCGTGCTCGTAGTTGCGTAATCCGAAAGCTGCGTGCGAGCAGTGAGCTTAGCAATCAGATACTTGCCGACATCCGCTTCGGTAATGACATATGAAGCGAAAGGCGTGTCATTTCTGGATACAGCCACAGCCTGATCAGTATCTTCCAAAGTCGCATTGTCTGAACGATACCAAGTAATATCGGACATATCCTTCAAAGAAGAATTGGCTTTCACCAGTTCATAATTCAAAGTGGCTTTGCCTTCCGTTACTGTGATAGCGGCTCCCTCTTTAACAGTAGGAGCATCGACCTTAGCCGGAGTCAGATCCAGATAAACTCTGGCTTTGATTCCGTCAGCGGTAGTGATTTCAACATAGCCTTTGGTAATAGAGGCAATCGTCGATGCGGAAGTGACAGTAATGTTTCCGTCGGTCCCGATAGCCGCGCTCAGAAGAGTAGAATCTGAAACAGCCACTTCATAAGTCGGAGCCGTTGTTAAAGCCGCCTGGCTGACAAAGGAAGGAACCAAAACCGTCGTCTGACTCGGAGTCAGCAGACTGGCTTCTCCGCTCTTGACGCTGAGCGAGGCTCTGTAGACAACATTCTCCGAGCCGGTAATCGATGATTTAACGCCGTTAGGATCCCAATCATCGCTGCCGTGCAGGAGGTTATAAGAATTATAGACCGTGCCGACTTTATAAGCTTTTAAGGCTTCTTTATCGGCCAAGTTGACGGAAATATCCGGATAAGCGGTCGAAATGGCAACGTCCTTATCGCCGAATTTGCAGTTGTAAATGTACTCTTTCAGATCCGGATATTCTTCGATGTCGTTTGTCCATTCAATCGTCCCGAAATTATCCTCAAACTTGCAGTCAATCAAAGCGAGATTGGTCGGAGCCTTGGAGAAATAGAAAGTTCCAGTGTCTGTCGACTTCCCGCGGAAAGTGCAATTGAGGAATTCGATTTCCTGATATATAGAGCCCCACATCGGGTGCTTGCCGTAGAAATCAAAATCGCAGTTTTCATAGACAATATGCGTGCCAGGCTGAATAGAATCATCAGTGCATTCGATATGGCAGCCCTTAAAATAGACGCGGTCTGCCGCACCGGCGATGCAGTTAAGCCTCGACATGAAACGCACATTTTCAAAAGCCCACTTATCTTCTCCGTTCTTCATCGCCACGACCGTCTGAGCCTGGCAGATAGAAGAAGGCAAACGGGCGGCAACAGATAAAGCGGTATTGCCCGGATAGACCAAATCAATGTTGCAGTAGTTGCCAATCGTCAGGTTTTTAGCCTGGAACTGGTCACCGACGCCGATGACGTTCCAGTTCTGGTCGCAGCCGGCATCCTTGCCACGGTTACCGGCAATGACCGTCAGACTGGCATCGGTATCCATGCCGTAGAAGCGAACGAAATCTTTATTTAATTCCAAGCCGATAGTAGCACTGCCGGTCGCATCTTTAGCCGCGGTTCTGTCATCGACCCAATAGACGCCTTTGGCGATATAGACAATAGTCGGAGTATTCTCATTTTCGCCGGCTTCAATCGCCGCAGCCATCTTCACGATGTCGTTATAAGCAAAAGAACCAAGCTGCTCATCTTTAAGGCTGGAATCCAGATAGACAGCGTGTTTATTAAGAGTTATAGTCTCGCCAAAATAGGTAATGGTCTTCACTTCGCTTAAAACTGAGGAAACCACAGAAGATTCCGAAGAAGATTCGGAAGAAGGAGAAGACTGCTGAGAAGAAACCGAAGAGGAAACAGAGCTTATCAAGCTAGAATTAGCTACGGAAGAGACACCGCCTCCACAAGAAAAGAGACTCATACAAGTCAAACAGGATAGTAATAATAAAGCGCTGCGTTTTTTCATGATACCACCTTTAAGTAAAACGTTAGTTTGCTTCTTAAATCATTATACAGCCCGCAATGTAAGCGTTGTCAATTATTCCCTCAACTAATTATGCCACCGGTATAAATCGCATATAAAAAGCGTTTTTTGTCGAAAAAGCCTTGAAACTGAATTCTAGCAGCTTATCTTATTATTTATTTATTGAATAAAAGCCTTTGATATCGGGCATTTAAACCCTCAATTAACTAAAACACTTTTTTAATAGTTGTGGCCTTTTTTAAGTCGGCATTTTTTTACTGAAATCCTGATACTGTTTTTTAGTATTAAAACGGTAACCGCTTCACGGAGCACAAACGGCATCTACATTTTATCGCCAAATGCTATAATTCTATAGTCAGGTAACACAAACATGAAAGAATTTATATCGAACAGAGCTAAACATGCAGTCAGCAAAGGCGATATTTTAGCCATTGCCGCTTTAGCCAAGGCTGATGCGGCAGCTGGCAATAAGGTCATCAATGCTTCCATCGGTGCTTTTTTGAGCGAGCAGAAAGAACTGGTCGGTGTCGAAGCAATCAACAGCAGTTTAAGTTCAAATGTTGTTTCCGCCCGTGAGTACCCGCCGATTGTCGGCTATCCGGCTTACAATACTGGCGTCTTCAACTGGGTTTTTAAAGATAAAGCTGAACAGGTCAGCAAGTCTTTTAACGTCTTCACCGGCGCCACTTTAGGCGGGACCGGAGCCTGTTTTATTGCTTTTTCCATTTTCGCTGACCACAGCGGCTATGTGCTTCTGCCCAGCATCATGTGGAACAATTATAAGCTGGTCACGCAGGAGGCTCATACCGGCCATCGGGAATATAATTTCCTGAATGAGAGCGAAAAGCTTGATTTAGATTCCATCAGGGAAAATATCGAAAAGTCATTCAAAGAAAGCGGAAAAGCTTTCCTTCTGATTAACGATCCCTGCCAGAACCCTACCGGCTACTGCATGGATGAAGAAGAGTATCAGAAGCTTTTTGCCATTCTGAACGAAGAAGGAAAAAAAGCTCCTTTAGAAGTTCTGTTTGATATAGCCTATCTTGATTATTTTGACGTTAAGGGCCATCACTGCGGCTTAGTTGATGAAATTTCCAAAGGGGCCCTTTCTTTCCTGCCTCTTATCGCTTTCTCCTGTTCGAAGACTTTCGGGCTTTATGGCCTTCGCGCCGGAGCCCTGATTTGCTTAGCGCCGGATAAGGAAACCAGCCAAAGCATCAAAGAGGCTTTTATGACAAAAGCCCGGGGCACTTATTCCTGCCCAGTCGGAGCCGCTTTATATAGCGTGGCTCAGACTCTGAATCAAGAAGAGAAGAAAATCGAACTTGCCCAGCAGATCAAGAATAACTGCATTGCCTTAGGCATCCGCTCCCGCTATTACATTTCTCTACTGCAGAAATACGGCATTTCTTATCTACCCTATAAAAGCGGCTTTTTCATCACCATCAACGTCGGAAACGCCGGAGAAGTCTATGACCGACTAGCTGAGCAGCATATGTACGTTGTCCCTTTGGATGAGACTCATATCCGCTTAGCGGTCTCGGGGCTTTCAGAAGACGAAGGCGAAACTCTGATCTCTCACATCAAGGAGGCTGATAAAAAGCATGTCTAACTTAATTATTTCGTTTAACCGGAAGAAGACACCCACCGCTGAGGAGATTCTTTCTTCGGACGTCTTCCTTTCTTTAACCCGCTCTTACCTGGAAAGACTGGAAAAAAGCGAGCCTTCCGAAGCGATGATTATCACCAAGACCTTTGGGGAGAAAAAAGAAGATATAGGGATCCGCGGATTTTTAATGCGCCTGTTAAAGGACCGCTTCCAGGATATCCAAGAAGAATACCAGCCTTTCGCTTCAGACAAAGAAAGCGCCATGGCTTTATTAGACGGCATCTACGATGTCTGGAGAAAATGCGAAAGATATGCGACTATCGACCGCTCCGAAGAAAAGATCCCTTCCATGAGCTTCATTTCCCTTACGGATTCCTTTTCGGAAGCCATCATCGGCTGTTACCGCCGAATTTATGAAAATGTCCTCGGCTCTGAACAGACCGTCTACCGTCAGCTGCCTTCCGGCGTCAACGCCGGCTTTATGCTCAACAGTTCTTCCTCTGCAATATTGCCTGCCGATCTTAACTTCTTAAAGAAAACCAAGACGGTGGATGCTTTAGTAATCCGCCCGCCTTTCATTTGCTCTTCTAAGGAGAACACCCGCGTCGGAACTTTCTTCGACAAAGACGAAAGATTAAAAGAAGGACGCTATCAGGCAGACGATTTCCTTATGGCCCCTATTCTCATTAAAGGCCGGGTGGGATATGTCTACGTCAAGAAAGATTACCTATCTTTCTTAGTTGCCATGGGCAATCTTTTCCAAATGACAACTCTAAAAGATGTAGAAGGTTTGAAGCCTTCATTCATCGTTGTCTTCGGGGCGGATGTCGATGATGACTTAACCTATTATTACAAGGATGAGGACGTCTATGTTGGTCTAGTTCCGCAGAGAGGCCACATCGCTTATTTCGGTTATCTGAAGAAGATCATCCTTACCCTCCACAACCTCAGCATGATTGACGAAGGCAAATTGCCAATTCATGGAGCAGGAATTGAGATAACGCTGAATAACGGGCGTGTTTATAACGTCGTGCTCTTGGGCGATTCCGGAGCGGGAAAGTCTGAAACCATCGAAGCCCTCAAGCGCGTTCAAGATGGATCCGTTGAAGAAGTCAAAACCATCTTCGACGATATGGGAACCTTCTCTTTAAGAGATGGATCCGTCATGACCCAGGGCACAGAAATCGGCGCCTTCGTCCGCTTGGACGATTTGGAAAAAGGCTATTCCCTGAAATCCATTGACCGCGCCATTTATATCAATGTCGACCGCGTCAATTCGCGCGTTGTGGTTCCTATCGAGTCTTATCAGATGTCTAAGACGCTTCACCGTGTCGATGTATTCCTTTTGGCCGATAACTTCACCGATACCGATGAAGGCCTGATCCGCTATGAGAATAAGAGACTGGCGGAAGAGGAATTCATCAAAGGCGAAAGAGTTGCCAAAGGCACCACTTCTGAATCCGGCAAAGTCTCGACTTTCTTTGCTAATCCTTTCGGGCCTGTTCAAAGACAAGAGGAGTGCAAGCCTCTGATCGACATGTTCTTCACCAAGCTGTTTGAGTCTCAAGTCTATGTCGGGAGAATTTATACCCGCCTTTCTATCGACCCGGTCCACGGGCCGGAAAAAGGGGCACAGTCTCTGTTTGAGCTGCTCAATAGCCTTAAGTAGAAAGTTACGTCAAATGAAAAACCCAGATTTACTTCTGGGCTTTTCTGATGGCATAAGCGATATTTATCTCCGTAGGCAGGATAATCAGAAGCAAGGTTAATATGCCTCCGAAGATCCAGCTGGTTATAATCCAGCCCTGACCTTTTACAGCACCGATAAGGGTTGTAAAGATAATAGCGACCATAGCGGCAAAAAGAGCTTCCAAGCCTATAGTGCAGCCAAGCTTCAAGCTCCTTTTGGATGGGAAAATATAGATGAAGTCATCATAACCCAGAGGCAATGCATATAAAGAAGCCAGCATCAGAATAGTAAGAAGGACATTTCTTTCAGTTGCCGACAGAACAGGATCGAGAGGGTCAGAAGCCAAAAGAAGGACTAAATAAGGCAGAAAACCTAGAACCAGGCCGATAGGAATCAGATAGAAAAGCTTCTTGCCCGGATTAAAACTGTTGTCCATGTTTGCATAAGTCCCTTCTCTTTTAATTCTACGTTGCCTGGTCAGGTTGTCAAGAAAAGAAGAAACGATTATCTATGGAGGCCAAGAAGAGAAATCCAAGCGGTTTTTGCATCGAGTTCATAGTCAAAAATGCAAGTCAATATAAGGACTTTTTGCCTATAATAAGGCATTATTTACATATGCACTTTTTTATTGACTACGACCCGTCAGGTTGTTATCATATATAAGGCGCTCTTGAGGATGCTTAGCTCAGCTGGGAGAGCATCGCCTTTACACGGCGGAGGTCATAGGTCCGAGTCCTATAGCATCCACCATATGTAATGGCAGGAAACGCCAATGTAGGCTTTGCTGGGAGAATAGCGAAGTGGCCAAACGCGGCAGACTGTAAATCTGTTCCTTCGGGTTCCGTGGTTCGAATCCACGTTCTCCCACCATTTATTGGGGCATAGCCAAGTGGTAAGGCATCAGACTTTGACTCTGATATGCACTGGTTCGAATCCAGTTGCCCCAGCCATAGTCTAAAAAGCACGCCACTTGTGTTATACATATAAACCTGATCCGTTAGCTCAGCCGGTAGAGCACTTGACTTTTAATCAAGGGGCCGAGGGTTCAAATCCCTCACGGATCACCATCTGACTTAATTTAGCGTCTCTTCTTCCTTGTAAGATCTGGCACTAGGAAAAACCCTCGTTGAGGGCTTTTTTTATTTTTCAAAAAACTTCTTCCATCTATTTAGGCGCATTCAGATAGGCAATCAGCTTATCTTCATCATCTCCGAAAAAGCACTGCTGAAAACCGCTGGAAACATCGGAAGGCTCCAAGACTTCATATTCATTGTGGTTGCAGGTGATAACCCCTTTAATAATCAGCGGCTCATATTCATCTTTGGAGGGAATGATATCCATCTCGTATTTATTCGGCAGCTGACCGGTGAATTTCACACTGCTTAGCATATCCGCCTTGCCGCCTTCATCAAGGCTTCTTAAGGTTTTCTTCCAAAAGACTTCAGTTTCCTTCATATCCAAAGGGAAAATAAAAGTGGCTTCCGCATTAACCAGATATTTCTTCCAGTCTAACAGAGTTTTTCTCCTCATCCTTAAATCCCCTTTCTATAAGTTAGCTTTTATATAATTATTCTAATAATAATTAACTTATAAAGTAAATAGTTTGTATTTACTCACTTTTTCTCCTAGAATATTCAAAGGAGATAAACTAGCATGAAAAAACAGACTTGGAAATTTCTTTCGGTTTCTCTGCTCTTCGCATCTTTGGCTCTGACTTCCTGCGGCGGCAGCAGCCAATCCGCATCTGAAGCAGCCTCATCCGACAGCCCTTCTTCCCTAACTTCATCAATCAGCAACTACATCACAGTGACTTTTAAAAACTGGGATGGTACCTTATTAAGCACCTTAAGCGTCTTAAAGGGCAGCAAGGCTGTTTATACTGGCGACGAGCCAGTCAAGAAAGGCGATGACCAGTATCATTACGTCTTTACAGGCTGGGATGTATCTTTGGAAAATCTCACTGAGGATACGACAGCAACAGCCGTTTTCGAGCAAGTCACGAACATCTATGCCGTCACTTTTAAAAACTGGGACGGAACGGTTCTGGATACTCAGCAGGTAGCTTATGGCTCCAAAGCCGTTTACAGCAAGGACGCTCCTGTTAAGTCAGTCAGCGACGGCTTAGAATATTCCTTCACCGGATGGGATGGCGACATTGATCAGGAAATCAAAGGCGAAATCACTTTCACAGCAGTCTTTAAGGCTTCAATGACCTTCAGCCTCGACGATAGGGGAACTTATTACACTCTGGCCTCCGCGACATCCTTTGTGGCTTCTGAGATTGTTATCCCTTCTTCCTATAATGGACTGCCGGTCAAGGCCATCGGCTTTGGGGCTTTCTCTAATTGCGACTGGAACATCGTGAAGAAAATCACGCTTCCTTCGACCATAGAGACAATTAACGCCTATGCTTTTTATGGCTTTAAGCTTGAGGCCTTGTCTCTGCCTTCTGCCGTCAAGGAAATTGCTGATACGGCATTCACCTCTTGTCCCAACCTCAAGGAAATCAATGTTGATGCCAATAATGCAACTTACTCTTCTTCTGATGGGGTCTTATTCAACAAAGACCAAACCACGCTGCTTACTTATCCAGCTGCCAAAGCCGATGAAACATATCAGATTCCTGATACAGTCACTTCAATCGAAAAATCATCTTTCCAGGGCTGCAGCTTAAAGGAAATCAAATTACCTTCAGGTCTGACTTCCATAGGCGAAATGGCCTTCAGCGAAGCCGGCTTAACAAAAATAGATGTTCCTTCTTCAGTAACCAGCATCGGCGAGAATGCCTTTGCAAGCTGTTCCAACATGACGGAAGCTAAAGTTGGAGCCACTTTAGATTCTCTGCCTTCTTTCGTTTTCTCTAACTGCAGCAAACTGACAACTGCCACCTTAACCGGCTCCATAAAAGCCCTGGGCACATCCTGTTTCCTTAACTGCAGTTTGCTGACTTCAGTCACCCTGCCCGATACTCTGACGGAAATCGGCAAAAACGCCTTCAGCAAATGTGCGGCGTTGGCCTCAATCAGCCTGCCGAGCAGCCTGACGAAAATCGGAGTCACGGCTTTTAACGCCTGCGTGGCCTTAACTGAAATCATCATCCCGAAAGCCGTTACCTCAATAGCGAGCAATGCCTTTAAATCGACAACAGCAATAAAGGTTTATTGCGAAGCGGAAGCCCTCCCTAGCACATGGGCCACAGACTGGGCTTCTTCAAACGTCACGCCTTATTATTATTCAGAAACGGAAAAGACCGGCTGCTGGCATTATGTTTCCAGCGTTCCGACTCTCTGGTAAGTAAAGCTTCTATCTGATTATGAAACGAGCGGGATTGACAATATCCCGCTCGTTTTAATAAATAAGAAAACTGTCTCCTTTAAAATCTATGGCTTTTTCTTCTTTCATTTCGGAAAGCAGGCGGGATAAAGCGCTGCGGTCGCAGCCTAAATACTCCGCCATTTCCTGACGCGAATAAGGCAGGATAAAGAAGACTTTTTTCTTGCCTTGAGCGAATGAAGACAGGAATTCGAGGACTTTCCCTTTGAGGCCTTTCTGACTTAAGACATTAAGTTTATTTTTCATCAGAAGATCTTTTTCGGCTAAGACTAAGACTAGGTTTTTCATCAGCCTTTGCCCATAAAGGCAGCTCATTTCGCCCAGCAAGGGCTTTAAGTAAATAAAAACAGCTTCGATATCTTCCCGGGCATAAGCGCTGAGGCCGAAATAGGCTTCATCTTTTAAAGCATAAGCCTCGCCAAAAGAGTCTCCGGGGCGGAAGCTTTCGAAGATAGAAGAAGTACCGTCTTCGCCGTAGCGGACTAAGTCAACCGAGCCGCTGAGGAGCAGGCAGGCATAATCGGCTTTGTCCCCTTCCTCAAAAAGAAAGGACCCTTTAGGAAATTTTCTTCTGGAAGAACGAAGGCAATATAAAACACGGGAGATTTCCTGGGAAGAAAAGCCTTTGAAGAGCGGATTAGCGGCCATTAAAGCCAGTTCTGAAGGATTGCTTATCATGTTGCAATTGCAACATACATTATAACATCTTTCACCTATCCTAATATTCGGGAGGGTTAGAGAATGACAATCACCGATATCAGTCCTTATCAGATCAGCGCTCGAGATTTTTTTACTGCCATCCAAGAAAGAAAAGCAGACTTAGTCATCGACATCAGAAGAAACAGCCAAAGCCAACTGGCCGGGTTTAGCAAAGACGATACCTTGGCCTATCTCGTGTCTTTAATCTGCAAGGCCCACTACGTCCACGACATCCGCTTTGCGCCGGATGCCAGCCTGCTGAAAGCATATATCAGCAAACAGATTACTTATGAAGAGTACGCCAGAGGATACATAGAAAGCCTACAGGCTCAAGACGGGAAGAAGATGTTCTTTAATTCTTATGGCTCTTATCAGTCTATAGTTCTCATCGGAGCCAAAACTAAACAGAGGAAGTCTCATTCGGAAGCCTTAAGGAAATATTTGGAGGAAAACAACTATGAAGGAAAGTAAGCCGATTATTCAGAATATGGAAGAGAAAAAGGAAACAGCCTTAAAGGACCTTATCTCGGTGCAAAAAGGATCCATTGTCAGCAAAATTCTCGTTCAGAACGAGCATATTTCCCTGACTTTGTTCTCTTTAGGGCAGGGTCAGGAAATCTCCACGCATCAGTCCGACGGAGATGCTTTAGTTCAAGTCTTAGAAGGCCAGGGCCATTTCATCATCGATGGGGCTGATTTTCTGATTAAGGCTGGCGAGTCTCTGCTCATGCCTCATAATCATCCTCATGCTTTGAAGGCTGACGATGATTTCAAAATGCTGCTGACAGTGGTCTATTCAGAATAAAAAAAGGAGAGATAACATTATGGGAGAAAGCAAAGCTGAAATCTTCCGGGATCTTTTAAGAAGAGTTCAGGAAGGCGAAGATGAAGAAGAAATCAAAAAGGAATTCAAAGAAAAATTAGGGGACCTGAGCCAAGAAGAACTGGCGGAAGCAGAGAAAGAACTCATCGCTTCCGGGGTTCAGCCTGAAGAAGTCCAGTCGATGTGCGATATACACGCTTCCGTTTATCTTTCGTCTCACTCTTCCTGCTCTTCCTGCCAAGCCTGCCAGGAAAGCGGAGAGAAAATAACGGCAACAAGCGTGATGGCTAAGGAAAACGAGGGCGTTAGGCAGGCCGCCAATTACCTAGAAAGATTAGCTCAATCCGATTTAGGCGAAGCGGCCAGCAAAGAAACGATGAGGACTTTAGCCTACTTAAAGCCTTTAAGCCTACATTATGCGAAGAAAGAAGATCTGTTCTTCCCTTATCTTTACCGTCATCAGGTTACTTCTGTCCCTCAGGTTATGTGGGGCGTGGACGATGAAATCAGGAAAAGCCTGAAGTCGCTTTCGCTCCTGAAAGAAGAAGAGCTTAAAGACCACAAGGCGGAACTGAAGATGCTGGCTCAAAGCATCTTAAGCATGGCCGAAAAGGAAGATAGTATCCTCAGCCCTTTATTTGAGAAAACTTTGAGTGCCGAAGAAAAAGAAGCCGTCTTAGAGGAAATGCCGAATTTGGGCTTTCCTTTCCTGAAGCTGACTCCGGCCTTAAAAAGAGTGGGCTTGAAAGAAGAAAAAGCGGAAGAAGGATTCGTGAACCTTAAGACTGGAAAGCTCGCAGTCGCGGAACTTATCAGCCTTCTTAATGCCCTGCCTATGGAACTTACATTTATAAATAAGGATGGGCTTTTCACTTATTTCAATAAGAGCTCAAAGCCGATATTCATAAGGACGAAGGCCCAATTAAATGAGAACGTCGAAAACTGCCATCCGGTCAAAGCTCTTCCGGCCGTCCGGCAGGTCCTTTCGCTTCTCTCGTCCGGGCAAAAAGATTCGGTGACCTTCCTGATGGAAAAAGAAGGCGAGCCTATTTGGAATAACTATATTGCCGTTAAGTCTGAATCCGGCGTTTATTTAGGCTGCTTGGAAGTCAGCCAAAACATCAGCGGCCTCATGGAGGAAGCTGAGAAAAGCAAGCTAAATAATAAGAAGCAACTTTAATATTATGCTTAAAGCCGTTAACTTACTTTTGCCAAGTCTTCACTGGCTTTTATCAGGCGGGCTGCGGAAGTCAAATACGAAGGAAGGAGGCTCTTGTCTGAATGCAGAGCCCTCAATAAAGAAAGCGTATTTCCAATCTGTCCAGGCATGATAATGTCGTTACCGGCTTTGATGACTTCCTTAGCCTGGGCCAGGTCTTTTTTAACTGAGCCCCAGTCAGTCATCACAAAGCCATCGAATCCGCATTCCCCGCGCAGGAAAAGCGAGCAGAGGTCGAAGCAAGAATTGGTATAGACGCCGTTGAGTTTGTTGTAGCTGGTCATCACAGCCGCATTCGCCTTGTAGCTTAAAGCTATCTTAAAGCCCTTAAGGTATATTTCCCTTAAGGCTCGGCTCTGAATAACTGAATCCGTCTTGTAGCGGTTTTCTTCCTGTGAATTGCAGCAGAAATGCTTAAAGGTTACTGTGTGGCCTGTAATAGAACTGACCCCCTGAGCCACATGGCCGGCCAAAGTTCCTGTCAGGAAAGGATCTTCCGAATAATACTCGAAGTTTCTTCCGCAGAGCGGATGACGCATGATATTCATTCCCGGCGCCAGCCAGCAGTTAATTCCATAAAGGCTCATCTCGGAGCTGACGGCTTGACCGATGCGGACAAAAAGATCCGTATCGAAAGATTGAGCCTGCACAATGCCGACGGGAAAAGCTGTCTCAAAAGTCTTCTTCAAAACAAAGCCCGGCTGTTTTCTCTGATAATGCTTGCCCACCAGGCGCATAACCCAGTTGGCCATCATCATGTCTTCATCTATGACGCTGTAATGCGGGCGGCCTTTTTTATCGATGAAATATTCTTTGACCAAGCGCAGTCCCGCCGGCCCATCCGCCATGCTTATGCGATTTAAGCCTAACTGGCGATGAAGCCTTTCAGACGTCTGTCCCACTTCGCCAGCCACCGGAAAGGGCCTGCCCTGCATCTGAGCCGGATCGCCGACCAAAAGAGTGCAAAGTTCGATTCGGGATAAGGCTTGAGCCTTTCTCATATAATCTTCATTCGGCTGATGCAGATCGGAAGAAGCGACAGCTTTCTGAATATCTTCTTTTAAAACTTTAAAGGCTTTGCCGCCTTCCTCTTCCTTACGTGCAGTTAAAGGAGAAAGCTCCGCAAAGTCCTCTTCGGGCTTAAATAGGTTAAGGCACTGCAAAGTAACAATGTCTTCATTGAGAACCGCTTTGCCTAGATAGGTAAGTTCGGCCGAGCTGAAGCCGATATAAATATAGTAAGAGCCTTTCTCAAGCACATAGCATGAAGTCTCTGAATCAAAAGAAGCCATGTCTTCAATTTTGAAAGCAATTGTGCCCTCTTCTTTCCCACCCGGCTTAAGGCTGCCAGTCTTTTTAAAGCCTATTAAGGATTTAATCTCCTTCTTCAGTTTCCCATTCGGAGCCGAAAAATAAACCTGAACCGTCTGCCTTCCTTCTTTTAAGCCCTTGTTAATGACGCTATAGGCAACAGAAGCCTGATCCTTGATGATGTTCAGGCCGCCTTGAAGCTCAAAAGAGGAATAGGTCAGGCCAAAGCCAAAAGGATAGCGAGGCTTAACGGCAAAAGCGTCGTAATAGCGGTAGCCGACATAAATGCCATCGCGGTAGATTTCCTTATCGACGTTTCCGTCCAGATAAGAATAATCTTTCGTGATGTCTAAATCCTTGATGTCTTTGGCCCAGGAAGCCGTAAGTTTACCAGAGAAGTTCTGGCTTCCGCACAGAAGTTCGCCCAAGGCGTTGCCGCCTTCCTGCCCCGCCTGCCCCATAAAGACGATAGCGTTGAATTTCAGCTCATCTTCAATTTTTAAGTCGATGGAACTTCCGGTATTGATAATCAAAACCAGTTTTTTATAAGCTTTTCTTAAGAAGTGGAGGTTCCTTTCTTCCTCGTCACTCAGATAGTATTCCCCTTTTTCCAGCTTCCGGTCTCTTCCTTCCCCGGCTTGGCGGGAAAGAACATAAAGAGCCGTATCCGTTGAGGAAGCTAAAACATCATCCATCGTGACATCCCGGCCGAAAGGCAGAATGAATGGCACGGACATGACTGCCAGACCCACGTTCTGAAAATCGTAAAAGCGGTATTTCTTTGAAAGCGCGAGTATTTTTTCTCTCTTAAGATACAAGGCTTCCTGATAAGCCTTGTTCAGGGAATTGAGATAATCCTCATCGGTGATTTCAAAGCCTGAATTAATCAGGCCCTGTTCCACGGAAATGTTGTAGCGGTTATTGACTTCGCCGCTTCCGGTCCCGCCTTTTATCGTGAAGCGGGCGCCTAAGCCATAAAGAGCGATTTTTTTCTTGCTCAACGGCAAAACCCCATCATTTTTCAATAAGACCATGCCCTCTTCTGCCGCCTGAAGGGCAATAGACGCATTCGCCTTCTCTAAAGCCGACATTTCTTCTGTCGCCTGATTATCCATAAATTAATCCCTCTTCCGCTTAGCCACTATCTTAAATGAATAGAAGGCAAAAGTAAAAAGCCATCTAAATAACGTAGACATCACCTTTCAAAAATGTTAGATTATTTAGTGCCTAAACAGCATGTGCCCAGGTGGCGGAACTGGTAGACGCACAGGACTTAAAATCCTGTGACCCTTACAGGTCGTACCGGTTCGATTCCGGTCCCGGGCACCATAATGATTAATAAAGCCCTCCAGAAATCTGGAGGGCTTTTAATAAGAGCCATATCCATAAAGGAGAAATGTTTTATTTGAGGCACGAGTAAATCTCTTCTTTTCAATTTAAGGAAAGGAATGCCACGAAACTTGGACATTTGAGAACAATCTCGGACATTAGCAAAGAATCTCGGACATTCATTTCAGTCCTCCAGTCAGCAGAGATTTATTGAAACTTTTTAAAAATGACAAATCCCGCCTCAGAATTTTATTCCTAAAGAAACCATTTTTCTCGAATAAACAAATATTTCCTTAAAGCCCTGTCTAAGATAAAACTGATAGCTTAAAGACCCACGCTGGCAGCAGCATATTGCTAACGAATGGAAGCCTTCTTTCTTCAGCTTAGCAATTAAAGCCTTGATCAATTCGGGGCCCAAGCCGCAATGCTGATAAGCAGAAGTAAGGTTAATATGCATATGGCAGGGCCAGCATCTAATGAAGAAAAGAGCCAAAAGAAAGCGTCTTTCAAAGGCAATCTGACTTTTATCTGTCTGTAAAAGCCGCGGAAAATAAACTTTTTTCATCTTCTTAACAAAATGGCGGTAGGAGGTTGCACATTCAATATACCCTACAGCCTGGCCGGCAGAATCAGCAGCCACAATAATATGCTCGGGCTCCTGCTCAATAAAATAATCAAGGAAATTGATTGGCACCGTCTCCAGCCTTTTAGGATCTTGCTTATAAGAATCCCAAGCTGTTTCTTTGCAGATAGACCTTAAGGTGTCTTTATCGCCGCTTTGAAAGGAACGAAGGCTAATACCAGCCGGAACAGGCATACTATTTTTTCTTTCCTAAGGCCTTAAGCTCGGCCAAGTCAGCTTCATCAATAGCCCTGCCGTGCCTATAAGTCTTTTTATCTTCTTCCCCAATAGGGCGGATAACCTTACAGGGATTGCCAAAAGCAACGACATTCGAAGGAATATCTTTCGTCACGACAGAACCGGCTCCAATAACGGAATTATCGCCAATCGTGACACCCGGAAGAATCGTGCAGGAAGCTCCAATCCAAACATTCTTGCCAATCGTGACTTTTTCGGCATACATCAGCGCCCGATGCTCCGGGTCTAAAGGATGGCCAACCGTGGCGATAACCACATTAGGACCGAATTCAGTATGATCACCGATTTCTATTTCTCCGTCATCAATAAAAGAGCAGTTAACGTTGACATAGCAGTAATCGCCCATCTTGATATGGCGGCCATAGCAGAAAAAGAAAGGCGGCTCTATCCAAGCCCAGGTTTTCTTGCCAAAAATGCGTTCCATCAGAAGGAAACGATGGACTAAGCCCAAACCGGCTCCGGAAGTGCGGTTATAGGCCCTCATTCTGGCCTTAGCCTGCCTTCTTTCTTTCGGCAGACCCTCGCACTCATCGCTGAAAAGCTTGCCCGAATTAATTCTTTCTCTCATCGTGGGCATAAATTAAAGTTCCTTCCTTTTATAACATTATGGCTTTTTTAACCTATATTTTAAAGCAGGCAACAAGAGACTTAAAAATTAAAAGACCCTGACTATTATTTGTCTTTTATAGGGGCCGGCTGCGGGTACTTATAGATTTTTCCTTCGTAATTGCGGAAGACCGCTTCTTTATCATCTAAAGAGATAATGTAGTCCGGATTAATAGGGACTTTGCCACCACCGCCCGGGGCATCGATAACAAACTTCGGGACCCCAAAGCCCGTGATATTCCCCTGCAGATCCTGGATGATCTTTATGCCGGTGCGGACATCCGTGCGGAAATGCTCCAGACCCTTAGATAAGTCACACTGATATAGATAATAAGGACGCACGCGGGCTTTCAATAAGCCGAGGACCAGTTTCTTCATCGTTTCCGTCGTGTCGTTAACGCCTTTAAGCAGAACCGATTGATTTCCTAAAGGAATGCCGGCATCTGCCATCATTGAGCAGGCCCTGATGGAATCAGGAGTCAGCTCATTAGGATGGTTGAAATGCACGTTGATCCATAAAGGATGGTATTTTTTCAGCCGGGAAAGAAGTTCAGAAGTAATGCGCATCGGCATCGTTACCGGAACGCGGGTCCCGATGCGGATAATATCCACATGCTCAATCGAACGGACCTGCTTGATGATGCTTTCCAGACGCTCGTCAGATAAAGTCAGAGGATCGCCGCCGGAAATCAAAACATCGCGGACCTTCTCAGTCCGGCGGATATAGTCAACCGCCGTGGCGATTTCCTCATCGCTTAAGCAGTTATCCTCTTCGCCGACCAGCCGGCGGCGAGTGCAGTGCCGGCAGTAAGAAGCGCAGCATTTAGTGACAATGAATAAAACCCGGTCAGGATAGCGGTGAACGATAAAAGGCACCGGTGAATCCCCGTCTTCATTTAATGGGTCATCTTTCTGCCAGGGATATGAATCCAGTTCGGCAATGGAGGGCACGGCCTGTTTCCGAATCGGGTCAAGCGGATCATTAGGGTCAATCAAAGAAAGGTAATAAGGCGTAATTGCCATGCGGAAGTTCAATAAGCAGAGCCCGATGTCTCTTTTTTCCTGCTGGGTCAAAGGCAGAATAGAAGCTAAAGTCTTGACGTCAGTGACCCTATGGGCATACTGCCATCTCCAGTCATTCCATTCTTTTCCGTCTTCTTTAACGCCGAAGTAAGCTAAAACCTGAGGGTTATTCATGTTCTTTCTCCAATCCGCAGCGTTGGAGGCCTTCTTTTAAAACCGCCAGGACAATCTCATTGTAGGAAACGCCGTTAAAGCCAGCCAACATCGGGTAATCTGAATAATTGGGAGCCAGCCCCGGCAGCGGATTAACCTCAATGAAATAGATATTGCCGTCTTTATCCATGCGGAAATCCACGCGGGCAAAATCTCGGCAGGAGAGAACGCTAAAGACTTTTAAGGCCATGGTCTTCAGGCTTTCCCTTTCCGGCTCCGGCAGGTCCGGGGGACACTTATAAGAGATATAGTCTTGGAAGTTTCTCTTCACTTCGTAAGAATAGACTTTATAAGCCCCGCGCAGCTTATGGAAGATAAGTTCCATCGGCTCAAAGGCCTTGGCCTGCTGGCCGTTTCCTAGGATGCCGACAGTAAACTCGCGGCCGTCAATATATGACTCCACGAGGAAGTCTTCTTTGTAAAAAGCCTCGTCTTTATTCAAAAGTTCCAGCAGTTCGGCTCTGTTTTGACAGACTGAGGCATCGGAGATGCCTTTTGATGAGCCTTCCGCATTGGGCTTAACAATCACTGGGAACTTAATATCTTCCGGCAATACATCTCCCTGTTTATAAAGAAAGAAGGCGGGAGTGGGGACTCCAGCGCTAAGTGCCAAGCGCTTAGTCAGTGTCTTATCTAAGCCCAAGCCCAAAGCCAATGCATCCGACCCGACGAAAGGAATGTTCAGATACTCCAATATAGCTGGTATCTGCCCTTCCCGGCTCCGCCCATAACGGCCTTCGGCGATATTAAAGACAATGTCAGGCTTAATCTTTTTGACGTTTTCGGCGAAGCAATCATCAGCCTGAATGACATATGGCTCATAGCCGCCGGAAAGAAAAGCCTTCTTTAAGGCTTCGATGGTTTCTGGCTCATCAAACTCAGCCTCCAGGTCGTTGCTATGGTCTAACTTGATGTTGCAGGCTAAAGCGACTTTTAATTTCCTTTTCATAGTTTATTCGCGACTGGCCTTTCCGTTTTTATTGACGTAAATAGCCGGCTCCCCATGGAAGCAAGTCCACTTGCCTTCCGGATCAATATAGAAAAAGCCCGGGCCAATCAGCCCATAGCCTTTCTGCCCTGGGCCTAATAAAGCCACAGCGCATTTCAGTTCAGCCCAATCTTCGTCTTCTCCATGAGCATCAAAGGTATAAGGCAAAAAGCCGAGGCAGTTAAACAATGAAGAAGTAGAGTCATCGCCTTCCTTTTCCCAGTGTACCCAGTGCTGCCCCATCATGATGGCTCCGGCCGAAACGCCCATGAAGCGGTGCCCGCTGGCATAAAGATCTTTTAAGAAAGCATCGAGGCCGTGCTTTTCTAACCCGCGGATGCCGTCTTCAACTTCCCCGCCGGTGATGAAAATCAAATCGGCATCGGTGAGCATCTTCTTTGCTTCTTCTTCCTGGTAATGGCGAATAATCGGGACCAATTTAACCTCTCCAGCTCCAGCCTTAACCAAATAAGAAGCGATGGCTCTGAAGAAAGGCAAATCATCATCAGAAGCCGTGCCAATATAAGCCACTGTCGGCTTTTCCTTGCCTAAAGAAGAAAGGGCCTTTCTTAAATCCTCAATAGCAGCTTTCCGATCGGCGTGCGGACCGCCCGCCCATAGATAAACACCCTGCTTGCTCATTTAAAAGATCTCCTTTTCATTGAAAGCCATATTACACTGACTCCTCCGGAACTTCCCAGCCGGACCCGGCTGAATCTGCTCGACTATTTTAACTTCATATTTCCCTAGAGGCCCATAGACTCTCTCTAAAGCACCCTTTAAGTCTTTTATTGCCTTATTTTCATCAGTCCCCGGCTCAACCATAGCCTGCAGTTCATAAGCGGCCGGCCCATTCTGCTCCAAATGATAATCACGCAAAGAAACAATCGGGCTTAAGGCTTCATCAGCATCCCGGGTTGTCACCAGTTTTCCTTCCGGAGTGAAAGTCAGATTAGATACGCGCCCTTCAATCGCCTTAAAAGCCCATCCTTGATAAGAGGCCCCGCCTTCTGGCAAAGAGACTAAATCACCGACTTCAAAGCGGACGATGACATTCCAAGGATTGGCGAAAGTCGAAACCACAATGCGCCCGAGGTCCTTCCTTCCATAGCGAGCCTGAACCGGAATAAAATCAATGCGGCAGAAATCCGTATTCTGATGCATCAGCCCATCATCGCCTTCTTCCAAAACAAAGCCTGTTTCCGTTGAGCCATATGAGGAAACACAGGGGGCGGAAAGAACCTTGCGGATAGAACGCAAAGCCGTTTTCGAGACGAATTCATAAGTAAAAACAATAGCTTTCGGATTATACAGGCTTTCCTGATGATCGAAGGCCCAATTGCAAAGCCTAGCCAGAAGCGTCGGGTTTGCTTCGATGATTTCAGGCTTGAATTCATTGATTTCCTTAATCATTCTTTCAAAATGACGCGGAAACATCTGAATCCAATTCGTTTTCTCGCTCAGATAAAGAGTCTTTCCTAAAAGGCGGTAGTTCATCGGCAGGTCTTCTTCGCAGTTGATGCCGACATTTAAGGAAGAAGCCAGTTTAGCCGTCTTGCAGGGGTAATTCAGTCCTTTGAAGGCACTATTAAGGCGCCAGGAAGCTCTTTCTGCAGCCGACCACCAGTCTGGTGAAAAAATATTGATAACCTTATCAGAGGTCGTACCCGATGTGAAGGTATACTCCGCTTCATCATCAATCAATGCCTGAGTTAAATTCCTTCCCTCCGGGACCAATCCGGCAGGAAAAGACTTCCTCATCATTTCCTTATCCAGGCAAGGCAAGGCCTGATAGCGTTCATCGATGGAGACTTTCTGACCTAAATCGAATTTTTGCCAAGGCTTATAAGAAGGGACTTTATTTAAAGCTAGGTTCAATAGGTCCTCCGATTTTTTCTGATAATCTTCATTAAAGACAAAACGCTTAGTATCCATAAGATTTATTTGCCTTTCCCCGTTAAACCGTAACTTGAATCAATCAGATCAAAAAGCACTTTCTCATCCAAGCCCGGAATCAGCAGCAACGACAGCCAGTATTTCTTATTCATGTGATAAGAGGGATAGATAGTCTTATTATCCCAAAGCTCGGGGATTTTCAAAGGGTCAGCTTTCAGATTCAGAACAGCCGCATTTCCGTCTTTATTCAGCCCAAAAGACTTATAAGGGACTTCCATAAGCAAGCCGAACCATTTCCTGTTATCGGTTCTTTTGATGGTTATGTAATCTGGGTAATCCGACCAGGGAGACTCTAAAAGCGCCTTGTATTTTTCTTGAGCGTATTTAATGACCTTCTCTTTCATCTGATTGGGACGGAAGCACTTAAGAAGAATAGCCGAAAGGAGCTTATCCCCCTCTTCCTGCAGGCCGAGGACAAAATCCCCGTGCTGGCCTGAAAGAGAAAAAGGCGCGTATTCTTCTTGGCTGGAATCCTCGATGACTTTGATCTCCAGGCTCGGAGGATTCAAAAGGACCGAATAGGAAAATCCGGGGGCTGAGGCTTTAACCAAATAAGAATAAGCAGATCCCTGCTTTTTAAATCCATATGCCAAAAGCTCTTTTTCATCGGGAATGTAGGAATCCAGCAGGAAAGATTTATCCATTTTTAACTCCGAGTTTTGTTTTGTATATAAAAATCATAGCTTTTAATAGGCTTATAATCAAGAAATCTGCATTTCAAAAAAGCCAGCGTCAGCTGGCTTTTTCTGATTTCTTCATGTTCTTCTTCGGCAGAATGAGAAGCTTTGAAGTTGTCTTCTGATATAAAGCATAGCCTTCCCGATGCTTAAGCTGTTTCTTCTCCATCATCGGAATAGAGATAAAGATAAACATCAGAAGAATCAAAACGGCTCCGAGGCCGAAATACCAGCGCGTCACATCCTCACCTAGCAGAGCAAAGTACACTCCGAACCAAACGACTATCTCGCCTAAATAATTGGGATGACGGGAATAGTTCCACAAACCTTCCTGGCATAGAGACCCGCTATTATTCTGACTGGCGAAGTTTCTTAAGTCGATATCAGCTTTCATCTCCAATAAAGTGCCGACGAGAATAATTAAAGAGCCAGGCAGGGATTTATACGTGGCTTCCAGGCCGACAAAGTAACGGACCGGAATAAAAGCGAGAAAAACAAGGACAGTAGGCATCATGTGGATGCCAAACAGATTAATAAGCTGCCAAATCGGCTCAGCATATTTGGACTTGTAGTGCGTATAGCGCCAGTCTTCGTTTCTCTTCCCTCTGAACTGCACGGCCCAGTTAGCTGTCAGCCGGAGACTCCAAAAGGCTAAGCAGGCTAAGAAGATATAATGATAAACATTCAGAATCGGATAGAAAATGCAGACTAGATAAATGCTAAGCAGAAGAGGAGTTAAGCTCCAGTAGGGATCATAGACGGAAGAATTGTTCAGCAGGACGGAGAAAGCGAAGATAATAAAAGTCGCTGCCAAATCAGAGATGAAAAGACGCAATAAGAGCTCTTGAATCCAAAAACCTGCGACAAAACCGCAGGCATAGGCGATAAGATAGAAAAGAAGATACAGAAACAAATCTTGCGCTTTAGTCTTGCTCATATATTGATATTCTACCAAAAGGCACAACTTTGGCAAGGAGAAAGTGAGTGTTGCCTTACTTCCATTTTGAAGAGACTTTTTTGTTTTCATTAGTGCCCATCGGCTTAAACACTAAATAAACACAAAGCATTTTGCGGGCTAAAAAAGCGTTTACCTTATACAATAGAAGAGGAAGAAGATGGAGGAAAAGCATGGAAAAGTTCATTAACAAGCACTTCACGGGCGAACGTGCCCTTTACAAATGTCAGGATGCAGTCATTGACGGCTGCCTTTTTGATGATGGCGAATCGCCTTTAAAAGAAGGAAGGAATCTGACAGTCACGCATACGACCTTCGGCTGGAAGTATCCGCTTTGGTACGGAAACGGCCATCATGTGTCCGACTGCACTTTCTTAGTCATGTCCCGCTCGGGGCTCTGGTATACGAACAATTCTGATTTCACTTCCTGCCACATTATTGCCCCGAAGGAATTCCGGCGCTGCTCAAACATTAAGCTCGCCGATATCGTCTTTGATGATGCTCAGGAGACTCTCTGGTCCTGTCAGAAAGTTAACCTGGATAAAATCCAGGCGAAAGGCGATTATTTCGGCATGAATTCTTCTGAGGTCCAAGTTAAAGGCCTGAGTTTGGATGGCAACTATCCTTTCGACGGAGGCAAGGATATTACCGTGGAAGATTCTGTCCTCAATTCTAAGGATGCTTTCTGGAACTGCCAGAACGTCACGATTAAAAACACGAAGATCAACGGCGAATACTTCGGTTGGAACAGCCAGAACCTGACTTTAATCAACTGCCAGATAACTTCTCACCAGGGCTTCTGCTATATCGACCGCCTGGTCATGAAAAACTGCACGATTACCGATTCAGACTTAATCTTTGAGCTGTGCTCAAATCTGGATATTGAAGTCACTAATGAACTGGATTCCGTTAAGAACCCTATTTCCGGAAGAATTAAAGCTTTAGGCATAAAAGAGTTAATATTAGATAAAGGCCTCATCAATCCGCAGAATACGAAGATTGAATTTATAGGAAAATAAGGAAAAATAACCATGAAGTATAACTTTGACGCCGTGCTCAACCGCCGAAACACCGGTTCTTTAAAATGGGACGTAAAGCTGAATGAACTGCCGATGTGGGTAGCCGATATGGATTTTAAGACCGCGCCAGAAATTGTCGCCGCTCTGAATGAAAGGGTCCAGCAAGGCATCTACGGCTACACATCCCCCGATGAAGAATGGGCTGAATCTTATATTTCCTTCTGGCAGGACCGCTATGGCTTTTCTATTCAGAAGGACTGGCTGGTTTTTTCTTTAGGCGTGGTTCCGACGATTTCCTCTTCGGTCCGCAAGCTAACTGAAGAAGGCGATAATGTCGTCGTCCTGCCGCCGGTTTATAACATCTTCTATAATTCGATTCTGAATAACCGCCGGAAAGTCTTAGAAGTTCCTTTAATCAATAACGATGACACTTACAGCATTGATTTTTCAGGCTTGGAAAAGGCTTTTAAGGAAGAAAAGACGAAACTCTGCATTTTCTGTTCTCCGGCCAACCCCGTCGGAAGGATATGGACGAAAGAAGAACTTGAGAAAGTCGGAGAGCTGGCTTATAAGTACCATGTCACTATCCTTGCCGATGAAATCCATTCGCCCTTAACGGCACCCGGAATCAGTTACATTCCCTTTGCTTCCGTTAACGAAATCAATAAAGAAGTCTCCTTAACCGCTATTTCGCCGACTAAGGCTTTTAACTTGGCCGGCATACAGACTTCGGCCATCGTCATTCCTAATGAAGAACTGAGAAAGAAAGTCGTGCGGCAGATTAACACTGATGAAGTGGCAGAACCTAATGTCTTTGCCTGCTTAGCGGCCAAGACGGCTTTCAATCAAGGCCGGGAATGGCTTGATCAGCTTAGGGATTACCTCTTTTCAAACCGCGAAAAAGCCGCGGCTTTCATTAAAGAGGAGATGCCAGAATTTAAGGTGGTCTTAGGCCAAGCCACTTATCTCCTTTGGGTTGACATTCGAGGCCTGACTTCGGATTCGAAAGCCTTCTGTGCTTTCTTAAGAGAAAAGACCGGCTTATATGTCAATGAAGGCGATGAATACGGCACAGGCGGAAAAGGCTATTTCCGCATGAACCTTGCCTGTCCGCAAGCCACTTTAGTTGAGGGCCTTCTGCGTTTGAAAAACGGCGTGGAACTTTTTAAGACAGAATATAAGTAAATAAAAGCCTCTAAAAGGCCTATATCTTCTGCAGATATGGAAGATAAGCTTTTCAAATGCCCGCGTTGCGGCAACAGTGACCCGCGCTATATCGGCTATATCAACGGCCGGCCTTACTGCCGAGCCTGCCTGCCTTTTAATGGCCGAAAAGGCGAAGAAAGGAAGAGCGAAGGAAAAGACATCAGCCTGCAGATTGATTACAGGCTTTCAAAAGACCAGGAAAAAGTCGCTCTGGAAATTAAAGATAACTTCATCAGAAAAAAGGACGCTTTGATTAAAGCCGTAACCGGGGCTGGCAAGACGGAGCTTGTTTATTACACGATGGAATACGCTTTAGAAAAGCACCTTAACGTGGGCTTTGCCTGCCCTAGAAGAGATGTGGTCATTGATTTATACCCTCGCCTTTCTTCGGCTTTCCCGCAGGCCAAGACGACAATGATCATTGGCAACTTCACCAAAGTTCTTTATGGGGATATCATCTGCCTAACCACCCACCAGCTTTACCGCTTCCCACATTTCTTTGATCTTCTCATTATCGATGAAATCGATGCCTTTCCTTTTAAAGGCAGCAAAGTACTTAATGCCTTAACCGAACAAGCTGTCCGCGGGAATAAAATACTTCTGTCTGCGACCCCGGATGAAGAAGAAATAGCAGCTTTTAAAAAACGCGGTTCCGTCTTTCAGATGCTGGCCAGATACCACAGGCATCCTCTTCCGCTTCCAAGGTTTGCTTCATCTTTTATAAGCCCTTTGCTCCGTTCCGCTTTAGAGCTTCATCGCCTTTTGAAAAAGCATAAGCCTGTCTTCTTTTTTGTCCCGACGATTAACATCGGCCTCCGTTATTTTCCTTGGATTCATCTGCTTTTCCCTCATGGTGCCTTCGTCAGTTCGGAAAGCCCGGACCGAGATGAAAGGATCAAGGACTTTAAAAACGGGAAACTCGATTATCTGATGACGACTTCTATCCTCGAAAGAGGCGTCACCGTTAAAGGGCTGCAGGTCATCGTCTGCCAAGCTGATCATGCTTTATATACTTCAGCGGCACTTATTCAGATTGCCGGCCGCGCCGGGCGTAAAAAAGAAGAGCCGGATGGAGAAGTCATTTTTATAGGAGCGACAGAAAGCGAGGCTATCAAGGATGCGATTGACGAAATTAGCCGCACTAATAAAGAAGCCAGTCTGCAGGGTCTGTTTTAAGACCATCCGCCCGAATACGCTTTTTACTTTCTTTAATCCGGATTTGCCTATTTGCCCGGAGTGCCTTTCAAAACTAAACTATCATATTTCCAGAGGCATTCTGGAAGGAAAAGAGATTTTTTCCTTAGCCCCTTATCAGGAGCCTCTTTCGCGGCTTCTGATTCAATATAAAGAAGGCCTAGATTATGAACTTTACCCTGTTTTCCTTTATAACTTTAAGCTTCTGATCCGCCTTTATTATTCCGGCTATGTTCTTCTGCCGGTGCCTTCCTCGCCTTCTAAGCTGAATCAAAGAGGCTTTAACCACCTCATTAAAATGCTCAGTATTCTTAAAATGCCTATCTTAGATCTTCTCCATAAGGATGAATCGCTAGAGCAGAAGAAAAAGAACGCTTTAGAAAGAAGGGAGTCCAAAAGCCTTTTCCATATATCCGGAGGCGAAGCCTTATGCGAAAAGAAAGTTCTCCTGTTCGACGATGTCATTACTTCCGGCACTTCTTTAAAAGCCTGCCTTTCTTTGATAGAGCCTTTTAAGCCAAAAAGGATAAAGGTGTTAGTCCTCATGAATGATGTGCCGTTAAAAAACTACCTAAAAAGCTAAATAAATCGCTATAACAAGATTGTCCTAATGAAAATATAGTAATAACAAACTCACTAAATTTCCAATGAAAACGAAGATATCATATAATTAAACCAAGGAAGGAAGATTCCTGGTATTTTTATGTCTAAAGGCGAAAAAAGCAAACACTTAAAAAGCAAACTGATCATTGTCCAGCTGTCTTGCCTGATATTCTCCTTATCAGCAGGTTTTGTCAGTGTTTATGCTTGGTATACCGCTAACCGCGAAACTTCGGTCACCATGACATCGATTTCCACTGAAACCGGCCTGACGATTAATAAGTTTTCTTACTATACGGGCAACAATGTCCGCAATTCATATTTCTACGGCTATGATCCGGTCAACGCAACGCAGACCGGCATTACTTATTCCAGCACTTACTTTACGGAAATCACCGGCACTGAGAATAACGGCGAAACTGAATACACCATCCCTCAGACTCTTTATGTCCCTAACAAAAGATGCACTTTTGCCTTGGAAGTCTCTTCCGGATTCGCTTATGAACAGTTTGTCCACCTGGTTTTGACTCAATATGCCTCTCCGGCTTCCTCGACTCAGTTTATCGCCGGGACGACGACCGCCATCCGCCTTTCGCAGGCTATCTGCCTTTATGGAAAGACTTATGAGCTGACCGCTTCCACTGATGCTCCAGATGTGGCTGCTTTTATCAATTCGACATCCCTTTTTAACCGTTTCACTCCGACGACGCAGACGGATAGCACCGTCAGCAATTTCACTGACGATACGGCTTTAACGGCCGGGACTATTTCGCAGTCCTACCCGACTCCGGCCGCCACGAATGGCGAAAGCCACTTGCTTTTCCTTTTTACAATCGAGTTCTCGAATGCTTCTTCAACCTATTACACTGAAACTTCCTCTTCCAATTACTGGAGTTTAAATTCAGCCGGCAATTCTAACGCCTATGAAGGGCTGACTTTCCAGTTTAATAAACTGGCTTTGCAGGTCGATAGAATCGGGACGAGCTATACAAGCCTCGATGAAATGAAAGGCACCTGCGCTTCCACTAGAGTCATCAATGATGGGACGGGAACGCTTCCGTCCTGCACTCCGCCGACCAATTATACTTTCGCCGGCTGGTATGATCCGTATTATGGGAATACTTATACGGATACGACAGGCTTATTCGCTCCGACTTCCCTGCCGCCGGATCTGTACGCTACTTATACGGCAAGTTAAAACACAAACAAAAATGGATAGCAGCTGCTATCCATTTTTAATTATCCTTTATTCCAATAATTCCCTCAACGTAAGAATTGTTAAGCCAGAAACATTGTTTAGTAAATGATTTGACTCCAGTCATTTTATCCGGTACCGGTAAAGGTAAAACATCATTTTTGTTTTTGCCGTGAGGGCGAACATGGGCTACAGGATTGTCAGCCATGCCTGGAAAATTATTGAATCTTATCATCTTTCCTTTTTTATTTGACTCAATTTTACTAATAATATTACCAGAAGAAAGAACTTCTTTGACCTCATCAAAAGCTTTATGAACTTTTTCAAGATCATCAAGAGGCATATTCCATAACATTGTTCTTTCAAAATGCATAACTCCGTTTTCGTCTTCTTTAAAAATAGCTAACATAAATTTCCGATTTACGAAAGTATCATAAATATCACTGTCTTCCCACTCTTGATTAAATATCTTGCAAAAATCAAAATACGGGAAGGACATAGATTGCTCAATTAAATTTTTCTTAGTGACACGAATAGTCTTAAGGGTAATACCAGCCTTGACGAACTCTTCCGTCTGGTTAATGTCTCCATGAACATTAAGCATTTTTGCAACACATCTTTCATATCGCTGCTTAGGTTTATCATTAAATTTAATCTTGAAAAGACTTATAAGTTCCGATTCGGTTTTCCCATAATATTTACTAAGTGTAGCTTCTACAGCCATTTCAAAAGTACGACCCTTAACATCGTTCAAAGAAAGAATGTGTTCAAAGTCTTCCTTGTTAATGTATTTCCTTACCAATTGAGTAAAAAATGATTGTTTAATACAAAATTTTCTTTGTTTCGCTAGAACACTCGAAAACGGCTGTTCTTGCAAGGCTCCTATTCCAGCCGTACAAGCTCCTAAATACATCGTGTCTCCTTCTGAAATGGTTTCAGCTTTACCATTTCTAATTTTTCCGATTATATTTTTATAATCATTTTCCATTATGGCTATGTCTTCTTCACTAAACCGATTTATATCGGCCTTGATGATTCTCATATCACCATAAGAAACGCCATCCAGGTACTGATAAAAAACCAGTAACATGGCACGGCATTTGTTCCATACTGGACTATTTTCAAAATCAAAATTTACAATATCATTATAGTTAATGGAATCAATAGTAAGTCTCTCTTTGGCACGCATTTCAGACTTCTTTTTTGTTTCAATAACACCTGTCGTTTTAACTTCAATCCCAAGTTCTTTTAAATCGGCATCAGGATTGGAATTAATAGGATAATGAAGAATACCTTCTTCTACGACCTGTCCCAATGCGCCTTTGTTATTAACATTATCAAGCCTATGATTAATATCAAATTCTTTAAACTGATGGCCATAAGATGGCTCAAGGTTTTTAAACACTTCTTCTATAGATTTATAAATTTGCCTTTTCATTGCTGGCCCCTTAAATTAAACTGTGCTTAACAATTTGCTTATTAAAAGTATAGCAAAGAAAGACTTTTTTTACAGAAATAATAATAATGTAAATAAAAAATATAGTAAAATAAGAAAATATAAAAGGAATTTAGAAATGGATTTTTTATGCACAAAGCTTCATAAATATGAAAAACTAAAAGCCATCGGAAATGGAGGGTCTTCAGATATTTTCGAAGTTAAAAGAGAAGATGGCGCTATCTTAGCCGCCAAAGTTTTTAAAGAATCTGACTTAAAAAGAAGCGCTTGTGAGCGATTCCGAAAAGAAATAGAATTTCAAAATAGTCAGAAGTCAAAATTCATTGTTAAGGCCTTGGATTACAAAGTCGGGAAAAAGCAGAGCTTTTATATTATGAAAAAGTACGATACGAATTTTGAGGAGATGATAGATAAAAAGAAAATACCAAAAGATAAGTTGTTAAAGTACTTCTTGGATGTATGCCGCGCTTTAAAATATGCACATAAACGAAATATAATTCATAGAGATATAAAGCCCAAAAATATGCTCTATGATAAAGATTTAGACAGACTAATGTTAGCTGATTTTGGTATTGCTCATTTTCCCAAAAGCGAGATAACCTCAAAAACAAGGCTTGCTAATTTCGATTATAAAGCACCGGAACAAAGCTCTAATTGCCATAAAACTATAGGAAAATTTACTGATATTTATTCAATGGGCCTAATTTTAAACAAACTCTTTACTGGAGAAATACCAAATGGTTTTTCATTCACTAAAATTGTTGATGTTTCACCATATTATGAAAGTCTAGATAGTCTCGTTGAAAGAATGATAATGGCTGACATTAATAAAAGAGAATCAAACATAAATAACGTTATAAACATTTTGAATACGTTTTTAGAAAAAACGAAGGATGATAACCAATTTATAGGAGGGATTAAGATAATTGGTGAAAACGAACATAAAGAAGAAATTTTAAAGCAAGTAATCAATGATTATAAATATGTTAATAACAGATCCAAAAATTTTAAGTCGGAAATTATTATAAATCAAAATTATCATTGCAATATTCATTATCAAATTTCGCAAGAAGCATTTGATACCCTTATGTTGATTGAGCTGCATCAGCTTGTTTGCAGAAAATTCAAATATGAAAGCGGAGCACTTAAAATATCAATTGAAGATTTTAAAAATAAATACAGTTACCTAGAAAATGACGATGCCGTTGATTACAAATTTATAGAGACTATTAATTCATTAAAATGTTTGCCAGAAGCCAAGTATTTAAAAAACGAAACCTTGAATTTTTTCATGTTTATTCATGATTATCATAGAAAAGAAGTTCTCAACTCTTTTGAACAAAAAATGAGAAATGAAGAAAGAGATGTTCCTATAATCATAGTTGCCCAAAAGATTATTAAAATGTATGTTGAGGAAGAAATAGAATTTCCATTCTCAACTTTTGTAATTGTTGATTTAATAAAGTCGGACTGGCAAATTCAAGACTTTGAAAAGGAAGAAGTTGACTATGATGAAATCGAGACAAACAAAATGATAAGTGAAATTGAGAAAAGCCCTTCAAAGCCTACTGTAATTAAAGCAAGTAATGAGTTTTTACTTAATTTTTCATCATTAGCGAAAAAAAGCGCCTTTATTAAAACTATCCAAAAATTAATGGAATTCTGCAAACAGACGAATGAAATTTTTTATTATGATTGTCTTGATGTAATTGATAAGATTGATAACAATGATTATTTAAGCGATTACGATTTAAAAGCCGTCATAATCGAATCTCTAAAACATTCTAATAAAGTTAATAGAAACTAGACCAACCCTGTTGATCAAAATTTCTTCATATGTTATAATTTATCATGCACATAGAGGCGAATAAAAATGGAAAAAACAGTCATCGAACTATTCGCTGGAGTTGGTGGGTTCAGAGTTGGATTAAATGAAGTTACATTAACCGGCGATAAAGTCGAAGAAAAGCCAAATTTTAAGTTTGTTTGGGCCAATCAGTGGGAGCCCGAAACAAAAAGCCAAGATGCTTTTAATTGTTATGTAAAAAGATTCGGAAGCTCTGGCACGTCTAATATTGATATTTCACTTGTTGATAAGAAAAAAGAAGTACCAAATCACAACCTTCTTACAGGCGGTTTCCCTTGCCAAGATTATTCTGTTGCAAGAAGTTTGTCCAACGAAAAAGGCATAGAAGGTAAAAAAGGCGTGTTATGGTGGCAGATTAACGATATACTAAAAGCCAAAAAACCATCTTTTGTTCTTCTTGAAAATGTTGACAGATTAGTTAAAGCTCCTTCTAAACAACGTGGAAGAGATTTTGGAACGATATTAAGATGCTTTTGTGATTTAAATTATTCTGTTCAATATAGAATTATCAATGCTGCCGATTATGGCCACTCTCAAAGAAGAAGGAGGACTTATATTTTTGCTTATTTGAACAAAACAAAATATGGCAAAGAAATGATTAAAAAATCAGCCAAAGAAATAATGGAAAAAGATGGCATTTTTGCAAAAGGTTTCCCTGTTGAGCAAAACAATCCGGCAATTTCAACTACTGATATTTCTTCTAAAAAATTTGCAGATTTGCTTGATTTGCAAAAAGTATTTGCCTTTGATTTTGGAAACTCTGGCTATATTAGCAAAGGAATCGTTAATACAGAAGAAGCAAATCCTATAACGATAGAATCAATAAAAATCAACCAAATAATGCTAACATGCCAAGTTGATAATTCACTTTTCCTTAGCAAAAGCAGCTTAGAAAAGTTTAAAAAGCTCAAAGGAGCAAAAAAATTACTTAGAACAGCAAAAAACGGCCATCAATATTGGTATTCAGAAGGACCAATAGCATGGCCAGACTATTTGGATAGACCGGGAAGAACAATGTTGACGAGTGAAGGAACTATCAACAGATCAACACATGTAATAGAAGATTTTGTAACTAAAAAATACAGAATTCTTGATCCCGTTGAATGCGAGCGTCTCCAGGAATTTCCAGACAATTGGACAAATACAGGCATGACAAGGAAGAAGCGTTATTTTATGATGGGAAACGCTCTTGTTTGCGGCATTGTCAAAACTATTGGTTTCGAAATATCAAAAATAATGGATAAAGAGTAGTTTTTTGTCTACATTCAATCTGATTTTGTATTATTTTAAATAATAGTAAAACGAGCTAGTTAAACTCCCTGATTTTTGTTGTTGATTAACATAATTAAACTCTCTATAATTAATCTTGCTTGGGGTATAGTCAAGCGGTAAGACAACAGACTCTGAATCTGTCATGCTCTGGTTCGAATCCAGATACCCCAGCCATCATTAATCACTTAAAAAGAACGGCAGAACCGTTCTTTTTTATTTATGGTACGTCTCCCCTGCGTTGATTTTAAAAGTCCGGTAAACTTGCTCCATAAGCAGGAGCAGAGCCAAAGGATGCGTGGTCGTCATTTCCGAAAGACAGACGGAAAGGTTAGCTCTTTTTCTTAGTAAATCCGATAAGCCGTTCGATGACCCTACTAAAAAGACCAGAGAGGAAGCCCCCTGATCAATCTTCTTTTTCAGAATTTCCGCAAAGGAGATAGAGTCCATCATCTTCCCGTGCAGGTCAGCTAAAACGACAAAGTCAGAATCCTTAATCTGCACCAGGGCTTTCTTCCCTTCCTCATCCAGGCACTTAACTCCATCGGCCTCTGTTTTCGGCGTTATTTCTTCCTGAAACTTAAAGCTCACCTGACCATACTTCGAAAGCCTCTTGGCGTATTCTTCATAGCCGTCTTTGATGAAAGGCTCTTTCGCTTTTCCCAGCAGAAAGAAAGTCATTTTAACCATGCTGATCAGTCCCCGCCTTTGACCATCAAGGCCGGCCCGGCACAGCGGAGAAGAACATTGGGCAGATAGCCCTTTTCATCGCTGATGACTTTCTTAAAGGCTTCCTGAGCCAACTCGGGAGTATTGCATTCTTCCGAAAGATGGGCCAAGGTAACTTCCTTCGTCTGCTCGCCGATCAGTTCAGAAAGATAGGCTGCCGACTCCAGATTATCCATATGTCCCTTATCGGAATGGATTCTCCTAATCAAAGCCGCCCGGCGGTCAGACGTATAAAGCATCTTCGTATCGTGATTGGATTCGAAGATATAATACTGACAGTCTTTAATAAGATCGAGCACCTTGTCCTTTATGTAGCCCGTATCGGTGATATATGTCAGTTTCTCGCCCTTCTCGTCCTCAATTAAAAAGCCCACGGTGGAAGGAGCGTCGTGCGTTAAAGGCAGAGGCGTAATCGTCAGGTCCTTAATCTTAAAGGACACATACTTCGTAAAAATCTGCTTTTCCGGAAGTTCATCCGGTATGGCCCCCTCAGCGCTCATCCATTTCTCTTTCGGCAGGAAATGAGCCCCGGAATAATGGTCCACATGGTCATGCGTAATGAGCAGGTTATCGATTTCCGTTAAGCCTACATTAAAAGAGGCTAAGCCGCTCATTAAGCCTTTTTTCGTAATGCCGCAGTCGATAAGGATACGGGCCTGTTCCCCGCATATTAAAGTGCAGTTGCCTTTCGAGCCCGAAGAGATAACCAGATACTTCATTCCATTTCCGGCTCCTCGCCCACTTCATTTTCATCGGCGATGCCTTCAAAGCGCGAGATTTTCTTATAAAACAGGAACTCCGCCTTGCCGACGCGGCCGTTTCTGTTTTTGGACAGATACACCGTCGTCTGGGAAGGATCAACCGCCCGCTGCTCGCCCTCTTCCTCTTCTTCGCCTTCATCAGGCTTATGGAAGCTCCCAGCCGGTTTTTTCTTGCCCTTATAGTAATCCGGACGGTAGATGAAAAAGACCATATCAGCATCCTGCTCAATGGCGCCCGAATCACGCAGATCCGACAATGACGGCTCGTGATCGTCTCTTTTTTCCACAGCACGCGAAAGCTGGCAGAGCACCAGAACCGGAACCTGCAAGTCACGGGCCATGCCCTTTAAAGAACGGGTGATTTCCGCAATCTGCTGCTGCATCGAAGAATCCGAGCCGCGGACCGGAGTGCCCGGGGTAATCATGCCTAAGTAATCGATGACAATCAAAGCCAAATCCGGATGGTTCGTCTTCAGCTTCTTGGTTTTGGCCATGATATTGTTCAGTTTCGATTCGGAATCGATATAGATGCTCTTATTCTTGAGAGTCTTAATGGCGCTGGAAAGAGCCACCGCCTTATCGCCGTTGACCTTGCCGTCCATGATGTCGCCAAAATTCAGGTTGCGGATTTCATTCGCGCTCAGATGCGACTCGCAAGAAAGCATCTTCATGATGATCTGATGCGGAGCCATTTCCAAAGAGAAAATGCCGACCGTCTGATTCGGACCGGCAATGCGCGAAGCAAAGTTCAAAGCCAAGGTGGTCTTGCCGACGGAAGGACGGGCCGCCAGAATAATCAAATCACCAGGGTGAAAGCCTCCTGACAGCTTATCCAGATTCGTATACCCCGTAGGATAGCCATTGATGTCAGGGTCATTGATATTCAGCCTCGTGCGCATGTCCTTATCAGCCTTGGTCTGCTCTTTAAGAGCGTTGAGAACCTGGCTGACATCCATGAAATCGGCGATGCGGCGATGCGAAGTGATATCCAATATTTTCTTCTCGGAAGCCCCGATAAAATCCGGGATATCTTCAATGCGGGAAGAAACGTAGTCATTTTCAATCTGGTGCATGGCATTGAAAAAGCGCCGGGCCAGAGACTTATCCTTAACGATATTGATGTAATAAGGCACATCCGAAGGCAGCGGGTGTCTTTCGACAATGCCAAGGATATAGTTGACCCCTCCGACCTTTTCGATGTCCTTTGTTGAATTCAGATACTCCAAAAGGCTGGCGGAATCGATAATCCCGCCGTTTTGACTGGACACCTTAGCCATATCCGTGAAGAGGATGCGGTTAGCCTCAGAAGCAAAATCATCAGCCGTCAGTTCGCCAAGGCAACGGAAAAACGTGTCCTTATCGACTAAGCAGCCGCCGATAACCGCCTTCTCAGCTTCATAAAGCTCATTGACTTCTTCCGCCATAAACTGTTCTCCCCCTTCAGAAGAAAAAGGCTTACTTCTCTTCCTTGACTAAAACGCTGACCGTTCCGACAACGCCCTTATAAAGATCGATTCTGAGCTTGGTTAAGCCAAAGGCATTGACCGGATAATGGTCGATGAACTTCCTCTTATCGATATCGATATTGAAATCGGCCTTCATCTTTTCTTCGATGGCCTTAGGCGAAATCTGACCGATCATGGCTCCGGATTTGCCAACCTTGGCCGTAAAGACCAACTGGACCGAATCGAGCTTAGAAGCCGTTTCCTGCGCCTTAATCTTATTCTGCTCATCTTCCTCAGCCAGCTTCGCCTGCTGAGCGCGGTATTCCGCCATCGCCTGGCTATTCAGAATCTTCCCATAGCCCTGCGGGATAACATAGTTAGCCCCATAGCCATCGGAGACATCCTTAATCTCACCGGCTTTCCCGACATTCTTCAAATCCTTAATCAACAAGACTTTCATGGTATTAATTCCCTTCTTTCTTTTCTTCCTCTTCGTCATTCTCTTCATCGCTCTTCGGCGCCGTAGCGTCTAACAGGTACTGATCGAGAATATGGCGCAGCTGGCTTTCCGCCTCTTCCAAAGTCGTATTTTCCAACGCCGTGGCTGCCTGGGAGAAATGGCCGCCGCCGTGCATCTTCAGCATCAGCATCTCGCAGTTGACTCTCCCGTTGCCGCGAGCCGAAATATAAACCGTCTTCTCCGCCGTGTAGCCTAAGCAGAAAGCCGCATCGACGTCTTCCACGCAAGTCAAGTCGTTAGCCGACATAGCCAGCAAAGGCGAAGAGACAAAGATATCGCCCGGGGCCTTCGCCAGCAGAACGCCATGCGAATAAGAAGACAGGTTAGCCAAAATCTTCGACTTAATCACGAACGAATCGAAATCTTCCTTCAAAAAGTCGATAGCCGCTTTTTCATCAGCCTTCAGACGGGCCAGGATAATAGCGGCCTCATAAGTCGAGACACGCGTCTTCGCCTTGAAGTTCTGCGTATCCAAATAAATACCCGACAGCATCAAAGTGGCAATATAATCAGGAACCTTGACGGAGAACGGGAACGAATCGATATAGAGGGCTAAAAGCTCGCAGGTCGAAGACGAAGAAGAATCGATATGCTCAAACACCGTATTCTGGAATGAAGTCGACTGCTTGCGGTGATGGTCGATAACCGCAATATTGCAGCCTTCGTTGCCCGAGTATAAAGCCGGGTAAATAGACTGCGAAGGCGTATTGTGATCGACGACCAGAATCAGCGTGTCCGGCCCATTAAGGTCATCAGCCTGGGCAAACGAGACAAAGACATCCTGGAAGAAATTAGGGTTCTTATCCGGGAGAATCGCGCGGATGGCGTGGTCGACGGAACGATCGACATTCTGATCAGAATAGACAATGTTCGCCCGGACTTTCTTCTTTATCTGCAGCGACTGGGTAATAGCGTAAGCCGCCAAGCAGGCGCCGATGGCATCCATATCCGAATTGATATGCGGGACAATAAGAATGTTAGAGGCGCGTTCCAAGGCAATAAGGAACGAGCGGGCATAAGTCTTAATCTTCACCGCCGAAGCAGCCTGCTGCGATTCGATGGCGGCTCCGCCGAAGACGATCATGTTCTCGCCGAACGGCGCTACGACCGATTGGTTGCCGCCTCTGGTCATGGCGACATCCAAAGCCTGCTTAGCTAAGTTATTAGTCTGAATGAAATCGGATTTATACCCGAACCCAAAGCCCAAAGAAATCGTGAGGCCGAACCCGTATTGCCCTTTGGTGTGTCCGTTAGCCGAATCCGAGAAAGTCGAAGAGAATTCCTTCAGAACGGAGAACTTCTCGTTTTCCATGGCTTCCAAATCACAGCGGTTCATAACGATGATGTAATAGTCGACGCGGATAGACTTGATGAAGCAGTTGTACTTGTTGAAGTAGTTAAAAATAATGCGGCTGATGGAGCCTTCGGTCTGCGTGCGGTCCTGCTCGTCCATAGACGGAATATCCGAATAGTTATCGATGGAGAGATAGCCGATGACCGGCGTATGGGCTTCATCGAACTCCAGCAGATCCTGATAAGTCGTATCGTCTTTAAGAATGAATAAGTCCGCATCGCGGATGAACTTAGCTGAATAGAAGCGGCGGTTATAGCGGAAAGAAGCTGAATCCGCCGTATTCTTCTTATCGACAATCATCTCATAAAGCTTCGGCGACAGATCGTTAATAGAAGAATCAACGAGGTTGATGCCACGAGACAGAAGGAGGTTATTCATCCAGAGGATGTTCCCTTTGTCATCAGTGATGATCAAGCCAATCTGTCCGAAGTCATAAGCTGCGCCGATATCGTTGCCGACGACATCCGTAGCCTTTAAATCCGCCAAGTGGCGGGCGTGTTCAATCTTAAAGGAGAAAGAGAAGACGACAATCATGGACCCGAAAGACAAAGCGCACTCCAAAGCCAGAAGCGAGAAGAGGTAAATGTCTCCTTTATTCCCGTCCCGGCCTAAGAACAGACAGCAGAAAAGAATAGCGATGGCGCCTAAAAAGCCAACGACGAAAACGCACCAAGCAAAGATACGCAGCCTTTTAAGTAGTTTTGCCATATTCGCCTTCCTAAACAAGATTTTTCAAAAATTGCTTCACAAATCCCGTAGTTAATCTATTATAGTATAAATATAGAATTGCTTAAAGAATGAAACTGACTTTTGTCCGTTGATTTTGTAAGCCGTTCGCCCTAAGATTATAGCAGTCATAAAAGAGGGGAAAATGAAATATGCCCGCAATACCCAAGCCTAAAAAAGCAAGTTTCGCAATATCATTAATAGATTTATTGCTCGCTTTAGGGATGTTCATCCTTTACTGGACTTATAAGGCTGACCTTCACTTCTCTGAGTTCATGTCCACCATGCAAAACGGCATTTTCAAAGCCAATTTCCGCGAAAACGCTAGTCTTTTTATGCTCTTTTACTGCATTGCTCCGGTCATCTTTTCTTTCTTAGGCCTGTTCGGCAAGCTGGGGCGCACAGTCAACATCCTCGCTTTTGTCAGCTTCGCCGTCGCCGCTTTCATTTATTTCTTCAGCTTCGCCGCGGTTAACGCCGCTTTTGATTTCACTTCCGCCGCTAATGCCTGCTACTCTTCTTCGTTCCTCGTCTGCCTCGTAGCTCTCCTGACTTCCTTTATCAATCTCGAAAAATCCAAGTAAGCATAAATAACTATCCTTTTGCCCTCTTATGCTATACTTTCTTTGCAGAAAGAAGCATCTTACTTTTTATGGAAGAAAATAACTCTTTAAACACAGAAAATCAGCCGCAGGCTGATTCCCCCATCGTCAACCAGATCAAGACCACTTTAGAAAAGCTGGCGGTCTTTATCCGCAAAGACGGCGGAGACATCCAGTTCCAAGGCTTTGAGCCGAAGACCGGAACAGTTTTTGTCTCTCTGACCGGCGCCTGCCAAGGCTGCATGTTCATCGACCAGACGATGACCCTAGGCGTAGAAGCCGTCCTGCAGGAAGAAGTCCCCGGAGTCAACGACGTCCGGGTTATCGACCCGAGCCAGATCATCCCTGATCCCCAGATAGAAAAAAAGTAAATTACTGGTTGAAGGCTTTGCTTATACTTAAGAAGACCAAAAAAACGCCTTAATGGCGTTTTTTTATTTTCCAGTTAGGCTGGAGATTAGAAAGACGCTTACTCAACAGCCCAGGGGCTAACTGAAGCTTATCTTCAAAGCCGGACGAACGCCGTTGGCAGGCTGGTCCACGGTGTCGAGGTAGTTATCAGCTCCATCAAAGTTAACCTGGCACGCGTAGTAACTGTCATAATAGCCAACCGAACGCATCCACCAGTTTCCATTGCCGTTAGAGTCGCATTTTGTTCCTATGGCCACAGCATAATCCGTGACTTTTACAATCCTTGATTCATCGGAGCTTAATTCAGAAGAATTTCTAACTTCCTCCAAAGAAAGAGCAAAAACTTTATCGCTAGTGTTTTCGCAGACATAATCGTTAGACGAAACCCCAGTGCTTGATACCGTGTTATCAATCGCCGTTAACTTTATCTTTGATTTTTCATCAGACGTAAAGGCTAAATCAATAAATCCTTTGTCAGTGTAATTGTCGACTTCGTAGCCTGATCCGTCCAAGCCGTTAAGCCAAGCCCTGAGGTTGGAATACTGATAGTTGTTGGCATAAACCTTTTTCCCGTCAAGAGTCCTTTTTCTTTGGTCTTTATAAAAACTCATGGGCTGCAAATCGTATAGAGAAAGAAGAAGGCCTTCAGTCCCATCCAAGACTCTCCACTTAATCGGCTCGACGACATAATAATCATCGCCTGCTTTCGCATATTCCTCGCTGTCATAGTCAAGCCAGCCGTCGCCGTTTGTATCTTCTGCGGACGCTAAAGCCGAAATGATGGCGCTGTCGGTCAGCTTTGACTGAGGGTACTGCCCGAATTCATAAATGTCACCAGCTTTAAGCCCGCTGTTCCCGCAGGATGTCAAAGATAAAGCCAAGAAACCGGATAAAAGCGTTAATTTTGCTCTTCTTTTCATAAATTAAAACCTCTCGTATATTCTAAAGCATAAATAAAGAATAATCAATGTAAATAAAATGTCTTTAGTTATTATTTTCCAAAGAGAGCATTCTTGGAATACGCATGAATTAAAAAAACGCCCTTAATTTTTCTTAATATGAGACTGCGCGCTTAATCTTTTATTCGAAACGGTCGAGTTTTTTCTGCAGCTCAGCAAAGAAAAGCCCGATATCCCTTCCATCGATAAAAGCGTGGTTGACCTGGATAGATACCGGCAGAAGAGTCTTACGGCCCTGTCTGAAGTATTTTCCGCAGGTCAAGCGCGGATTAGCGTCGGCGGGAGAAGGCGCTTCCTGAGTTAAGGAAGTAAAGCTGATCCAAGGCAGACACGAAAGGAAAGCCATAAACAGCACTTCTTCCGGATCATCTTTCATATCCGGGTTTTTCCTTCCTTCTTCCTGATGGATTAAAGCGTCTTTATAATAAGCTTCTTTATCTAGATATGGATAAGCACTGACAAAGGAAAAAGTCTCATCGCTTAAAGCCAAAGCATAAGAAGCCACAGTATGGGAAATCTCCACTAAAGCCCCGTCTTTAAAACGGATGCGGAAATTGACATCGCTGTCCATAGCCTCCACGGCCAGTCTCTGAAACGCCAGAAAGAAAGGCAGCTTATTCTTCTGCTTCGCCTTTAAAAAAGACGTGATATCGACATTGGCAGTCAAAGAAAAATAAGGGTTAGCCAGGTCCTTAAAAGCTTCGTAAATACGCTTTCGGGGATATGTGGCTAAATCCACGGGCTTATAAGTCAGTTCGGGGCGCATTATTTTCCTTCTCCTTTCCGGATATGAATCATCAGGCAGTTAATATCGGCCGGATGCACATTAGAAATACGGCTGGCTTCCCCAATTGTCAAAGGGCGGATTTTATCCAGTTTCTCTCTGGCTTCCAAAGACAGCCCTTCCATGTTCTTATAATCTAAGCCTTCAGGAATCCTGACGCTTTCATAAGAATGAAGCTTTTCCGCTTCCCTGATCTGCATCGCGATGTAGCCTTGGTATTTAACTTCGATTTCCATCTTCTCCGTCAGGTTCTCATCCAGTTCCGGCAGCTCCGGGTTAATCTTCCTTAATTCCGCATAGCTCACCGGCTGCCTTTTCAGCAAGGCGTAATAAGAAGTGTTCGGATTAGGCTTATCAAAGCCGAGGGTCTTTAAATAGCCTTCCAGATTAGGATTAAGGCCGATGTACATGTTTTTAATCTGCTCTTCCGCCTGGCTGATTTTTTCTTCCTTAAGCAAGAATTTATTATAGCGGTCAGCCGAATTCAAGCCGAATTCATAACCGTACTTCATCAGCCGGGAATCAGCGTTATCCGAGCGCGTCAGCAGACGGTATTCCGAACGGGACGAAAGGAGGCGGTAAGGCTCTTCGGTCCCTTTCGTAATCAAATCATCGATCATGATGCCGATATAGGCCTCATCCCTATTCAGGATGAAAGGCGGCTTTTTATCGATATAAAGGCAGGCATTGATGCCGGCCATCAAGCCTAAAGAGGCCGCTTCCTCATACCCGGAAGTCCCAATAATCTGCCCCGCTCCGAATAAGCCTTTAATCTTCCTCAGCATCAGAGACTTGTCAAACTGCAGCGGCTTAATCGCATCGTATTCAATCGCATAGGCATATTTAAGAATGCGGGCATGAGATAAGCCCTGAAGAGAATGAACCATCTCATCCTGGACATATTCCGGCATCGAAGTCGAAAAGCCCTGCAGGTAAGTCGAATGCATCAGAATTGACTCCGGCTCCAGGAAAAGCTCATGCCGAGGCTTATCTGCAAAACGGACAATCTTCGTTTCAATCGAAGGGCAGTAGCGCGGGCCGACTCCGTTAATCACCCCTCCGTACATCGAAGACTCCTTCAGGTGCGCGCGGATAATCTCATGGGTATGGGCATTAGTGTAAGTCAAAAAGCACGGAACCTGCTTATTTATAGGCAGGAAAGTTTCCGTATCGTAAGAAAAAGCGAGTTTTTTATCATCCCCGTACTGCGGGATGCATTCATCCCAGTCAATCGAAGACGGATCGATGCGCTGAGGCGTGCCCGTTTTTAAGCGGAACAGCTCAATGCCGTGGTCAGCTAAGGACTTAGAAAGGCCGTGAGCCGGCTTTTCCCCGTCCGGGCCGCCGTCTTGGACATCAAAGCCGCGCATGACCTTGGCTTCCAGATGCGTCCCCGTCGTCAGAATCACAGCCTTAGCCTGAACAAATGTCCCGTCTTCCAGCCTGATGCCTTTTAAGGCATCGCCCTCGGTGACGATTTCCTTGCATTCGTGTTCCTCAATAGTCAGATTCTCCACGCTCGAAAGAAAATCCTGCATCCCCTTCGGATAAAGTATCTTATCCTCCTGGGCTCTTAAGGACTGCACGCCCGGGCCTTTAGAAGTATTAAGGAGCTTAATCTGCAGATAATGCTGGTCCGCAATCTTACCCATGATGCCGCCCAAGGCATCAATTTCCCGGACCACAATGCCCTTAGCCGACCCGCCGATATGCGGGTTGCAGGGCATATTCGAAATCATCTTCTTATTCAGGCAAATAAGAAGCGTCTTTTTTCCCATCTTGGCCGCGGCATATCCGGCTTCGCTCCCGGCGTGGCCGCCACCGACGACAATAACATCGTAACTAAGCATAAAATCCGGCTTTCTAGCCGACCGAGCCTTCCATATCCAGCTTGATCAGCTGGTTCAGCTCGACCGCATACTCCATCGGCAGTTCCTTGGCAAAAGGCTCAATAAAGCCCATGACGATCATATGAGTGGCCTCGGACTTGCTTAAGCCTCTGGACATCAAATAGAACAGCTCATCCTCATCGATTTTAGAGACCGTCGCCTCATGCTCAAGGAAAGACGAGGCGTTAAGAACCTGATTCGTAGGAATCGTATCCGAAGCGGACTTCTCATCCAGAATCAGAGTATCGCACTCGACATGGGCATGAGAATTCAAAGCCTGGGGCTTAATCTGGCATAAGCCGCGGTAATTAGCAACCCCGCCCTCTTTAACAATCGACTTAGAGATAATCTGCGAGGAAGTCTCTTTTCCTAAATGAATCATCTTCGCCCCAGCGTCCTGGTACTGGCCTTGGCCCGCCACCGCAATGGAAATGCAGGAGCCTTTCGACCTGTCGCCTTTGAGGATGCAGGCCGGATACTTCATATTCAGCTGCGAGCCGATATTGCCGTCGATCCACTCCATCAGCCCGTCTTCTTCCACAATCGCCCTTTTCGTTACTAAGTTAACGATATTATTCGACCAGTTCTGAATCGTCGAATAGCGGCAGGAAGCTCTTTTCCCGACGAAAATCTCCACCACCGCCGCATGGAGAGAGTCTTTAGAATACTGCGGAGCCGTGCAGCCTTCGACATAGTGGACGGAAGCATCATCATCGACGATGATCATCGTCCTCTCAAACTGCCCGGAGCGCTCATTGTTGATGCGGAAATAAGACTGAAGCGGCTTATCCAGATGGACTCCTTTAGGAATATAGATAAAAGAGCCCCCTGACCAGCATGCCCCGTTTAAGGCCGCGTATTTATTGTCCGTAAAAGGCACCAAAGTCCCAAAATACTTCTTGAAAAGCTCACTCTGCGTCTTTAAAGCCGTATCGGTATCCAAAAAGATCACGCCCTTAGACTGAACTTCCGCGAGCATATTATGGTAAACCGCCTCGGATTCATACTGAGTAGAAACGCCAGCCAGAAAATCCTTCTCCGCCTCCGGAATCCCCAGCTTATCAAAAGTGCTGCGGACCGTAGAGGGGACTTCGTCCCAGCTTTTGGAGACCTTATCGCTTAAGCGCGTAAAATACGTATAATCCTGGAAATTCAAAAAAGACAGGTCCGGTCCGAAAGAAGGCTGATGATGCTCCTGAAATTCCTTTAAAGACTTCAGCCGGTACTCGAGCATCCATTCAGGCTCTTTCTTCTGCGCGGAAATCTCTTTGACAATCTCTTCGTTCAGGCCTTTAGGCGTCTTAAAAATCGAGACATCAGCATCCTTGAACTCGTATTTCGAACGGTCTAAGTCGATGGACGAGAGGTTACTTTTTTCCTTGTTCGGATCCATGTTCTTTCTCCTCCTCTTCATCGAAAAGCTTCTTCAAGCCGCGCCAGGAAATATTCGCGCAGGTAATGCGCGAAGGCTGGCGATTAGTATTCACAAAAGCGATGCCTTCCCCGACCTCCGCCTCATCAAAGTCCTGCCCATAAAGCATCTTCTGGAAGTTATCCATCATCTTCGTGGCTTCCTGAATGGTCTTGCCTTTGATCATCTCCGACATCATCGAAGTCGAAGCGGTCGAAATAGCGCAGCCTTTCCCGTGCCAGAGGCAGTCAGTCACGATGCCGTCTTTAACTAGAATCTGAATGTAGATGTCATCGATGCAGGATGCCGAATCCATATGCACAGTCAAATAAGCCGGATCGGAAGTCTCCTGCTTATTCCGCGGATTCTGGTAATGATCCATGATGAGCTCTCTTAAAAGCTCACTGTTATCCCTAATTGAAGAAGGCATCTAAGAAATCCCCTCCGTTTTTTATAGCGCTGACAAACTGCTCAATATCTTCCACGTCGTTATAAAGATACAGCGAGGCACGGACCGTCGCATCCGTATGCAGGAAATCCATCAGGATCTTCGCACAATGCTGCCCAGAGCGGACGGCGACGCCTTTGGAATTCAGCAAAGATGCCTCATCCTGAGCAAAGACGCCCTTGACGTTAAAAGTAATGATGCCCGTATCGGCCATCTCGTTATAGAGAATGACATTAGGAAGCTTCTTCAGTTCCTGAATAGCCATCTTCCTCAGTTCCTGCTCGTGAGCCTCAATCTTGTCCAAGCCGATGGATGAAAGATAGTCGCAGGCCGCGGCCAAGCCGAAAGCCCCCGCCAGATTCTGCGTTCCTGCCTCAAACTTAATCGGCGGGATCTGATAAGAGACATTGCCGCAGGTCTCAAAGCGCGAATTCATGCCTCCGCCCGTCAGCAGCGGATCGATTTCCTTCAAGAGCTCATACTTGCCATACATGACTCCGATGCCGGTCGGCCCGCACATCTTATGGCCCGAGAAGCCCATGAAATCTACATCGAGATCTTTGACATCGACTTTCATATGCGGCACCGACTGCGCACCGTCGGCGACAAAATAGCAGCCGTGCTTATGTGCCACGGCGGCTAAAGACTTAATGTCGTTGACAAAGCCCAGGACATTCGTCACATGGGCTATGGAGATAATCTTCGTCTTGCTGGTGATGGCCTTCTCCAGATTCTCCGGAATCACCCGTCCCTCCTTAGTCAGAGGAACATAAACAATATTGGCCTTCTTCTGTCCAGCCACCGAAAACCAGGGCAGGACATTAGAGGCGTGCTCCGCCTCATCGAGAATAATCTCGTCCCCTTCCTTCAAAAACTTAGAAAGCCCGTAGGCAATCATATTCAAAGACATCGAAGCCCCGGAAGTGAAAGCAATCTCCTCCGTCTTGGCATTGAGGAACTTCGCCACCGTCTGCCTCGCGGCCTCATAAGTCACATCGACCTGATGAGCCAGATCGTAATCCCCGCGGTGAGAGTTGGCGGTCATCTTCTCGTAATACATATCGCCAGCCTCGATGACCGAATAAGGCTTAAAAGAAGTGGCTGCGTTATCCAAATAGCAGAACCGCTTTCCCTGCATCGTCTTGTAGTTTTTATACATCGGGAAATCTTCCCGAATCTTCTTAGTGTCAAGCATTGATGAAATCCCTCTTTTCCAAAGCTTCTAAAAGCTCGCCTCTCCTCTTCTCATCGTTAATCTCCATGACAATAGGCTTCAAGTAGCCTAAGGTTATAAGGCCCATAGCCTGAGACTGACTCAGCCCCCTGCTCATCAGATAGAACAGCGACTCTTCCGGAACTTTGCCCAAGGCTGCCCCATGGGAAGCCTTGACATCGTCCTCATCTATTTTCAGAATCGGGCTGACTTCGCCTTTCCCGCCTTTAGAAAGATCGGCGATGCGCCCTTCCTGACGAGTCCAGCTCTTCTTGGCCCCTTTATCAATCTTGGAGGTCCCTAAGAAAGCCAGCTGTCCCTGATCGGCTAAGACACCGAACATTCTGACTTCTGACCTGGACGGTCCTTCCAAGTGCTCAATCGAAAGGTTATAAGTCTTCTTCGCCTTCAGCATGCTTAAAGACGCCACATCGATGCTGTAAAGGGAGCCGAAGCGGCAGTTTCCGCTTATTTCCGCCCTCACGTCGGAAGAAGAAAAATCGACGATGACAGCCTTAAAGGAAGATCCGGACGCTAAATCAACCCGCCCTTGAAGGCTGATAGGCTTATCCGCCTTCAGCGGACAGATAACCTCCAGATAAAGATTCTGGCCTTGGCTTAAAGCGGCCGAGAAAGTATAGTTCTTCCCAGCTTCCAAAACGACCGGGCGGTCCAAAAAGCGCCCGGAAAAGGAAAGGTCAATAGTCTCTAATGCCTCACTCATGCCTTTTTACCTCGTCTTTTTCACTGCACAGGTCTCAAGGACAATCGGCTTCTCATCTTCTTTTTTGACTTCGATGCCGTATTCGGCCTTAATCCATTCATATCCGGACTGATCGACTTTCTCGACTAAATCCGCTCCGCCGTCCACGGCGATGCGGCCGTTAACCATAATAGCGGCCCGATTCGGCTTAGCTAAAGTGAAAAGACGGGCATAGTGGGAAATAATTATGAAAGTGGTGCCTTTCTGCTGCTGTTCGTTTATCGCTTCCGAAACCAGCTTCAGAGCATCGACATCCAAACCCGAATCAATTTCATCCATCATCGCCAGGCTCGGGTTAAGAAGCTCCATCTGCAGAATCTCGTTTCTCTTCTTTTCCCCGCCTGAAAAGCCTTCGTTCAGATGACGGGTATTCATATCTTCCGAAAGGCCGGCTTTCTTGTATCCAGCCTTCAAAGTCGTATAAAGCTCAAAAAGCGAAACCGGCTTCTCCCGGCGTGAATTCAAAGCCTGCTTCAAAAAGTCCATCGTCTCAACGCCCGGAACTTCCGGCGGCGTCTGGAACGCCAAGAAAAGACCTTTCTTCGCCCGCTGGTCAACGCTCATTTTCAGGACATCTTCCCCGTCAAGAAGAATCTGCCCGGAAGTCACCTGATAGCGGGGATGCCCCATAATCGCATTCAGCAAAGTCGACTTCCCGTGTCCGTTCGGCCCTAAAAGAGCCAGAGTATCGCCTTTATGGACCGTAAGGCTCACCCCGCGGAGTATCTGTTTATTTTCGACCGAGACATGAAGGTCTTTAATCACTAGTTCTTCCATATAAGAATCCTTAATCCTTCCGAGAGATATTTTAGTGGGCAGGATTGGTTTGTACAAGCAAAATGATAAGCCGAGCATTATTTTTCTAGAATATATAAATATAAATACCTGCCTCCCGCCGATTAAGACGGGGCAAAAAAGCGAAAGGAAAAAAGCTCGGTAAAAACAGAGTGCAAACTAAGCGCTAAATTTAAATATACTTTTGTTTACATTTTAGTATTTTTTAGGCTTTTAAAACAAATTATGCAAACCTAAGCATGTCCCTTAAACATCCTTATAATGCTTATTCTTATAATATCGAGTCAAAACAAACGCCTTAAAAGCCTCGCTGGGAGGCAATTAATTCTTGCAAACAGACGGGAGTTAATATATATTGAATTAGTTGAATATTCTTTAAGGAGGAGTAAAGATGAAAAAACGCTTAACCATCCTCTCCGCTGTCGGGCTGATGACTTTGACCGCTTTAACTGGATGCGGCAAAGGCTACAGCTACAATGACGGAGTCATGGTTTACATCAACGGCACCGCTTATACCACGGACCAGCTGTTCGAAAGCTATGGTCTTGACGACAAAGCCGGTGTGTCTGCTTACTACAATGCTTTGTACGATGTTTCTATTGAAGCCACGATTGCCAAGGACCAGGATATGATTTCCACGGTCAACAACGATCTCAAGGACTTCATGGATACGGCTGAAACCACCGCTAAGAACAACGGAACGACAAAGGCTGAGGAAGTCGAAAACGCTTTGACCAAGAAAGGCTTCGACACCATCGAGGAATACGAGAATTCTCTCTACCTCGAGGCGAAGAAGACTAAGGCCGAAAGCAATTACGGCTCCGACTCGATGTATACGGATACCCTGATTCCCAACATGGTTGAGAATTTTGCCCCGTATCATCCGCGTCATATCTTAGTCAAGTTCTCTTCGGATGCTACTAAGTCCACATATCAGGGCACCATCGGCTCGACTGATGCGCAGTCCATTTCTTCCATTATCTCCCGTTTAGCCAACGGCGAGAGCTTCGGTTCGGTGGCTGCGGATTCTGACGATTCTTCAGCTACGCCTTCCGAAATGGCTTCTAATCTCAATTTCGGCGACACTTCGATCATGACGACGAAGACCAGCTTCGTTTCGGAATTCAAGTATGGCATCTACACTTATGATGCCTTCTTCAACAACGAACTTACCACAACTGCCAAGAAGAAGCTTTATTCTCAGGCTTTCTCTTCGGATGCTGATAACGTCTCCGAATATGAGGCTTATATGAAAGCCTACGCCGGCGATGACAAGGCTTACGCTTACGGCATTCCGTATTCAGCGGTTTTAGGCCTTAACTATTACTACGATAGAACCACCGCTACCAACGGCTTAACCGTCACCGATGCGCAGACTTACAACTATCCGCGCAACGTCATTTTCAACAACTACTTCAATAACCATGGCCTTTCGTTCATCTATCTGGACAATCCGACCACGGAGCCTAACGGAGATGCCAATGAAGACAAGTACTACAATGCGACGACTTACGCCGCTTTGAATAGCGCTTCCGATTCTTCTGTCTCCCACTTTGAAGGCACTTCCCCGGATGTCGGCGGCATTGTCTCCAACCTCCAGGTTTTCTCTGAATCAGATGCAACGCATCACAAGACCGGAGCCAACAAACTGTCGGCTCATAAAGTCCTTGTCGATGAGTTAGGCCATCCGATCATGGCTACCCGCGCTGGAACCGGCTCAGGCGATTCCGGCTATCAGGGCATCCATCTTATCATCATCCAGAAGGATCCTTTCACCACTTCTGAATCTGACATGACTAAGTACTATACCCTCGATAAGCCTTCGACGACCGCTTCGGATTCGACCTTAGGAACCACTTACGTCAGCTTCGTCAACACCGATACCCGTTCTATTTATAACGACCGTGTCGATGCGCTCAAGAGCGCTGTGGACCTCACCGTCAGCAACAAAGAATACGATCGCTTCTACTACTATCTGACCAAGGCTACTACAGGCAGCAACGACAACGGCGTTAAGATCACGGTTGATTCCAAGATCATGACCGCCGTCAACTCCTATATCTCCGCTCAGGAAGGCAACACGGCTGAGTCGGCTCAGAGAAGCTATGACTCCTCTTGGCAGACTTATACCCGCAACCTCGGAGTCTTCAAGGATTATTCTTCGCGCATTCTGCCTATGTCTGGCATTCAGGCCTTCCTCAACAACGATATCGACACTTATAATGCCGCTATCGCTGCAGGCAACTAAAGGAGGACAGGAAAATGTTTAATTTTAAACGCGCTAAGCAGCTTCTGCTCATCCTAGCCTGCGGTCTGGTTCTGACCGGCTGCAGCGATGACGATGTCATCAATTATCCGTCCAACCAAAACAGCACCTTTGTCACAGTTGACGGAGACAGCAACGGCGAGATTACCGACAACGACTATTACTACATCTATAAGAAGATTTCTTCCGGCTCGACGACCACTTCCGAAATGCTCACCCAGCTGAAGAACCTGTTCGTGGCTAAGTACCTCCCTTCGGGGCTGGACCTGACCAAGGAAAAGCTTGATTCTTTAGTTAAGGAAAAGTACCGCAAGAAGATGCTTGAAGCCGTCACCGGCTCTTCCAGCTACGCTACGGACAACAAGTTCTCCGAATACCGCTATGCCCTTTCGATGCTGGTCAGCGGGTACGATATCAAGGTTTCTTCATCTTCGGCGATTGATGCGTCCATCGCCGGCGTCTCCTTGTCTTCCATTCTGAACGATTCCACCCAGTTAGCCACTTTGATGACTTACATTAATCCGTTTGTCATCACTCCGGAAATGGAATGGGATGATGTCTTCAAAGTCTTCGACTATACGGACTATATCGACAGGTATTATGTTCCGGATGTCCTCAGACAGTACCTGACGGCTTATTACATCTACAATCAGTCCTATACGGCTATCGGCAATACTTCTGCCCGCGGCGTCAAAATCGTTAAGATTACTGACCGTACGGATAAGCCTGGTTATGCCGCTAAGCTCGTCAAAGCCTACATTCAGGACTACATCCTCGATACCACCAAGACGGTCGATCTCAATGACCTCGCCCGCTTATGGAAAGGCGTCGAGACTCCGACCAGCTTTACTGGCACGGAAGCAGAAGCTCAGGAAAGCGGCTATATCACCACTGATGAGCATATCTGGCTGAATAAGTACGCTGTCGACACCCTCACCGATAAGATCAATGAAGATGTGGCGAAGATAACCGGCGTCAATCAGTACACCACTGATGCGACTCTGGAATCCACCTACACCGGCTCTTATTCTTATCCGGTCAGCCACGGCGTCGAACTCGCCGAGGATTCGCTCCGCGCCGCTGATTACATCACCGACGGGACCTATCTGAAGTCGAACGGCCTTGAAAGCCTGCCGACGACCCTCCGTGACCGTATCTTCTCCACCAACTATTCCAATGACCCGGCGGCTGTGGAAGCCGGAACGACTAAGGACAATTCGTTTGTCATCACCCATGATGACGGGACGACTTACCGCTTCGTCACTCCGGAAGTCACTTCGACCACCGGTTCGGATCTGGAAAAGAAGATTTCCAAGCTCTATTACTACGATGCCACTAACGGCGTCTATTACATCACGATGATCAAGATGGATAAGAAGACCGATACGACTCTCTCTTACGATCCTTCTTACATCGTCAAGACTTCCACGGTGGCTAAGGATACGACTTTAGCGGATGAAGTTCAGACCTTCCGCAAGACCTTGGCTATCGATACGGCTTATGAGATGGCTTCTTCTGATACTTATATCAAGAGCGCCGTCACTTACTTCCTGACTCACAATCACATCGCTTATTCGGATCCGGACTTCTACGACTATATGCTGTCCAACTATCCGGATGCGTTCGATTCTGACAATAAGCCGCTGTACGAAGGCGAGTAAAGACTAACTAAGGAGAGGATTTATTCCTCTCCTTTTTTCGTGCACTGACTATAATATGTATAGAAAGAAGGAACTTAATTTATGGCGGATAAAAAACAAAAAGACGATTGTCTGTTCTGCAAGATTGCCCAGGGAAAGATTCCGAGCGTGAAGATTTACGAAGATGAGGATATTCTGGCTTTCTTAGATATCTCCCCGGCTTCCAAAGGCCACGCTTTGGTCATAACCAAAGAGCATTTCGATAACTACCTCATGGTCCCTAAAGACCTTCTGGCCAAAGCCGCGGCGGTAGCTCAGGAAATCGGCCAGGCCCAGATTTCCCAGCTTGGCGCAAAAGGCGTCAATATCATCTCGAACATCAACCCCATCGCCGGGCAGTCCGTTCTCCATTTCCACATCCACGTCATCCCGCGTTATGATCCCAATGACGGGCTGAAGCTGAACTTCACTCCAGCGATGATCGAGAAGTTTAATCTTCCCATCCTGGCTGAGTCCATCAAAAAAGGCATCAAGTAAAATCAGGCTATGAAAAAGCCTCCTTCAGATTTATGAGGGAGGCTTTTTTAATGCTTAATCCAGCTTCCAGTCGACACTCTCCAAGCCCTGGCTATTTAAAAACTGATTGGTTTTCGTAAACGGGTGGGAATGGAAGAAACCAGCATAAGCGGATAAAGGCGAAGGATGAGCGGAAGCGACGATGCCGTGATAAGAAGCATCGATCAAGGGCGAGCAGGACTGAGCAGCCGAGCCCCACAGGATAAAGACCATCTTCTTTTCCCTTCGGTTCAGAAAACGGATGACATCGTTAAAGAGCATCTTGTATTCGTCGTAAGCGCAGGAGAAGGCTTTTCCATATTTGACCGTGAGGACCGAATTTAAAAGCAGGACGCCGTTTTCGGCCCATTTGGTCAGGTCACCGCTTTGCGGCAGCGGATAGGAAAGGTCTTCCTGGTATTCCTTGAAAATGTTAACTAAGGACGGCGGGAGCGGGCAGGAAGAAGGGACGGAAAAAGACATGCCCATCGCCTGATTAGGATTATGGTAAGGATCCTGGCCGACAATAACCGCTTTGACTTTGTCATAAGGAGTCTTATTAAAAGCGCTGAGGATTTTATCGTGAGGAGGATAGATGGTATCCTTGGTGAAATCCTCTTCGACCTTATTCAAAAGAAAGCGGATATGCCGCCGATGAATTTCCTCAAAGAAAAAAGCATCCCAGCTGTCCATTATTTCTTGTTCTTGCTGCGCCCGAGATATTCTTCGATCGTAACGCTCTTGACGTTAATAGGCTGAGGCTTTGCTTCAGGAGAGGAAGAAGGCGGCAGTTCCGGAGTCAAAGGGGCGACCTTCTCTACGGCCGGGCTCGGATTAGCAGGCGCCTGGCTCTTATGCATATCTAAGCCATTCGTCGAACTGACGGCTTTCGGATCCAGCGGGCGGATTTCGCGCTTAGCGGAAGTCGCAGGCTTGGAAGCAAACGGATTCAGAGGCTGGACAAAGTCCGGCTTCTTATAAGGCGCAGAAGAGGCTGCAGGGGCTAAAGACGGATGCGGGGTCAATAAGCCGGCGGTCGAAACCGCACGCGGCTGCAGAGGCGCTTTCGGCTTATTAAAGGCCGGAACGATATGACGGGTCACACCCGAAGCCAGAGGCTTGACTGAAGCAAAGGCGGAAGCTGAAGGCACCGCATTCCCACTCGAAGCTGATGCTGCCTGAGCACTTGATGCGAACTGATCAGCCGTAACATGCTGGGGGCGAATCGGGCTTGAAGGCTTGCTCGGACGCGAAGAAGCCTTGAGGCTGAGTGGCATAATAGGACGCGGTCCGTTCTTGTTGGCTTCCTCAGCGGCATTTTCCTTCGGCTTAACAGGAGCCGGGGCCGGCTTGACCGGATTAAAGTGCTCTTGACTATTCAAAGGCTGAGCGACGATAGTCTTAATCGGCTTGATGCCGATAGGAGTGCTCGGCTTGGCAAAAGGCGCCAGGGAGACTTTTTCCGGCTGCTTTTCTTCAGGCTTTTTCTCTTCAGGCTTTTTCTCCTCAGCAGGCTTAGCTTCCTCTGCCTTAGGCGCAGGAAGATTCCCGGCCACTGGCGCAAGAGGCTTTTCTGGCTTGTTGATCGGGGCCGGAGCTTCTTTCTTCTCGGCAGACTTAAAGAAGTCAGCGGCATTGTATTCATTGGCCAGCTCTTGATTGTAAATAGGCGCAAACTCACGCTTTTCAAATTCCTCGAAGGCTTTCTCCTCAGCCGGCTTTTCCTTGGGCTCATTTTCATCGAACGGACGAAGAATAAGAATATCATCCCTGAACAATTCAGGCTTGTTCTCCTCATCCATCAAAGCCTTATCAAACAGATGCTGACTGCAAGGCTGGACTTCGTAAGACAGTCCTTCCCCGAGGTTTTCCAAATTGACAGGAGCCGGCGCAGCAGGCGCGGTTTTCTCTTCTTTGGGGAGCATCTCTTCCTTTTCGAACTTTTCGTCGCCGTTCAGGACATGCTCGAAAGGCGGCTCGGACAGAGCTTCCTCCAGCTGATTTTCCGAATCTTCCAAATCCTCAAGTTCACGGCGGTTCTTAATGTGATTGATCTCTTCTCCAAAAACCAAAGGCTTCAGCTTAAAAGGCTCCAGTTTATTAAGAACGTCAAAGTTCTCTTTGCCATAGCGGGAAACAGCCATCTTCTGGTCGAGACTGTCTTCGCTGATGACATCAGAAATATCTTCCAGATTAGCATCCGACGGCTTGCCTTCCTTAACCAAATAAGCATACCCATCTTCATCAAAAGCAATGCTGTCATCCTTCTTGACCTGGCTGGCCTGATTAGCCGGACGCGGATCATATTTAACCGCAGCTTTCAAATTAACATTTTCCAAATCGATGTTTGCCACGTTATCTTCCGGCATGACGAAAGAATCGACTTTGACCGAACTGGACGAGGATTTCTTGACTGTGTCCTCAATGGAAGCAATATCGGTGACTTTAACAGCCTTGTTTCCGGACAGGTCTTCGCCCATATTCTCCGGAGTCAGAGCCTGACGGACCGGCGATGGAGCCACTTTAACAGTGACTTTCTCCGCTTGGCCAGCGTTTCTGACATCAGCGCCGATGTCTTCTATGTAAGCTTCCTTTTGGCTCTTGCTTTCCAAGGAGTTAGGACCTTGGCTGAAAGGTTTAATCTCTGCGACTGTGGAAATATCCGCTTTAGCTTCAAACGGATTGTTGCCTTTGCCCTTCTCAAGCAGGTTAGCATCAGAACCGACTGTCTCATGGACACGGCGTTTCTTGCGGTAACTTTTTACCACATAGTGACAGATGAGGAGGATAATCGCCCAAATCAAACCCGAGAAAAGGAACAGAATCAGCAGTTCAAGGAACTGACCGACCGTCCAGCTGGCGGATTGCACCGTCATCATGGCTTTATGGTAAAGCTGAGCAAAAAGGGACGAGAAGAATCCATCGAGATTCTTCATCCAAGCCTGCATGAAGGCGGTGGAGAATAAACCGGAAAAAGCCCCGTAGACCGGGGAAAGCTGAACCTGATAGACAAAGCGGAGGAACAGGAAGAATAACAGGCCGAAGCCGAAAATCACCGATAAGGCAATGCGGACCGCCGGAGCTGACTTCTTTTTGCCGAGGCTGACTTTAGCCGAATAATCTTCGCCGGCCGCCAAAGGCTTATCCAGAGAAACAAAAGGCGCAGAGACATTGGACTTGCTGTTAGGATCGGCCGCCAGCTCGGGAGCCTGGTTAGTATCTTCCAGCTTGGCTTTTTCGCTTTTGACTTCTTCGGCAAACTTAGCCCGGCTCTTCTTTCGGCCGCTGGAAATCAAACTGGCTGGAATCTCAACCAGAATCAGAAGCACAGCTGCCATCAAGCCAGAAAGGACCGCTCCATACATCTGGGGGTTGTCCATCGAAGAGCCAACGGAAAGCACGCCGCTTAAAGAGCGGAACCAAACAAACGAGAAAAACTGATCGAGATTGCTATAAACACTATTAAGCCAGACTTGATTCAAGGCGAGGAAAAAAGAACGCACAGGCGAAAAAGAGTAAAGCAAAGCGAAAAGGGCGTAAAGGAGGACGATGACAATAGCGAAGACTATGCGTTTCACTTATATTTCATCCCTTCTATATCCCTAAAATGTGCAGAAGAAAAATCATTCACACAAAAAATATACCATATCACACCTAAAGTATAAATAATAACTAAATAAATTGTCGCTGGAATCTTACTTTTTGCCGGACTTTTTCCTACGGGTCATCTTGCCTTTATCGCCCACGCTAGCCGCCACAAAGTCCAGCCTCGTCTCATTGTCGTAGTCTTCCAAAGCCAGGAGCGTACGGGTAGAATCTTGGCTTAACTCCGAATGTTTTCTCACAATTCCGTACATGCCGTAAACATTGTCATCGATGATGAAAGAAGGGATGCCAAGTTTGTTTAAAAAGTCGATAAGCGAAAGAGAGTAAACATCCGCATGTATTAAAATCACGTCAAAAGAATAATTCAGCAAGGCCATGGAAATCGCATCCAAAGACTCGAAATACAGAGAACGGTCAGTATTTTGGACGATTTTGCCCAAATCCAAAGCCAGCAGCGAATAGTTATATTTTTCCTTGGTCAGGTCTTCGCTTTTCAGGCGTGAAAACTGCACTTGGAAAAGATCCGGATGATCCGTGAGAATGAGAAGCTTCTTGTTCTTGAAGGCAAGCGGTAGATGCGTGCAGATATTCTCCGCCGACATCGAAAGGAAGCAGTGCGGACGTTTAGTTGAGCATTTGAGAACATACCGTATTCGATAGCTCGGCTGAATAAAAGCGGCATCTAAAAGGCGGAAGGACTTCAGAAAAGTCGAAGCGATATGGTCCATAACGTTGAAAGTCAGCGACTGGTAAGGTATTTTGAGTTCATCTTCCATGCGATAATACAGACCATCGGAATAGTCAGAACGGACTTTTTGCGACACAAGCAACCCTTCATACATTATTTGGGTTGTCAAGTCGTCTATACAAGCGCTTTTAAAGCCTTCTGTCTGCACATCGGTCATGTAGGCATCGACAGCATCGTAAGGCTTGATAATCTTAAAAGAGCCGAAATCGACTTTTCGGCCGCCGAGGAAGAAACCTAGGCGATTATTGATAATCTTCAGCCAGCTTATGAAACGAGACATGATTTTACCTTTCTTCAATTATAGCATTTAAAGAAGCTGTTTTTGCCTCAGTTTAAAAGACCTGAAAATGCTTTTCACTTATCCTTCTTTATAGGGTAAACTATTAAGGAAAACAAAGGACCTCCGAAATGGAAATCAAATACGTCTTATTCGACTGCTGGGACACCGTCATCTACTACCGGCTAAAAGAAGAAAACGGCAACGACAAAGCCGTGTATAAGCACCTGACCGCAGAGAGCAAAGCCCGCTGCAGTTTTGAGCAGTATAAAGCTGCCTGCGACGACTTCTTTGAGCATTACTATGTCAACGCCACTTTCGATGTTTCTTCAAAAGCAATCATCGCCTATATAGCAGAGTCCATGGGTCTCCAGCTTGACTGCTCTTATGAGCAGGCGGAAAAAGACGAGGCAGATGCTTATGATCCGGTTTTAGTGGACGGCCTTTTAGAAATGCTGGCCTTCTTAAAAAAGCACGGCCTTAAGTGCTCGGTTCTTTCTAATACCATCCATCCAGGCTCCGAAACAGTCCGCCTGATTCACGAAGCCTTTAAAAAGGCTGGAGCCGAATGCCCTTTTGAGCAGATAATCTCCTCCTCATCTTACGCAGTCAAAAAACCTGATCCCCTGTTTTTTAAATTAGGAGCCAAGAAAGTCGGAGTTCCTATCCAGAACATCGCCTTCATCGGAGACAACATTTATACCGACATCAAGGGCGCTTACGATTCCGGAACTATTCCCTTCTGGCTGAATTGGAAGAAGAAAGAAGCTCCAGCCGAAATCGCTTCTAAAGCTTCTTATTGTGAAATCCGCTCTTATAAAGATTTAATAAGCACTTTGGAAAAAGAAGGAACTAAATATGGCCTCTAAAGAAGATCTTTCGCTATTTCAGTCATCCATCAGTTTTCCTCTGACTGACCGCGATGTCAACGACCGGCCTTTCCTTTTCTCTTATCTCACCGCTTTCCAGGAAATAGGCTCAGCCCACGTTGATAAGCTCGGCTACGGCTATCAGGCTTTGAAAGGCCAAGATATAATCTGGGTGCTGGTAAAAGTGAAAATCGTCATCAATCAGAATCCCCCGGACAGCCTTTTGACTCTCCAGACTTGGCCGCACCCTAAAAGCCTTCTGCACTTTGACCGTGACTACTGCATCAGAGATGATAAGCAGGTCTATGTCAGCGCGATGTCCGAGTGGGTCTTAGTCGATATCAACACTCGGAAGCTCATCCGGCCAAAAATGGATTTGCCTCTTTCTTTCTTCCGTACTGAAAAAGCCCTCGAAAGCGATTATGCCTCCCTAATTGAATTCCCCTGTCAGGATCTTCAGCCTTCCTACCAGCGCAAAATCAGTTACACGCAGATTGACCATAACCGCCATGCCAACAACGTAAAGCTCTGCTCCATGCTTTTAGACGCTGTTCCAGACATGGATAAGAAGGAACTCATTTCCGCCCAGATTGATTTCAAAAACGAAGCCCGCTTTGGTCAGTCCATCTCCGCCTATGCCAAGCCTATGGGAAACGAAGCCTATCAGGTCCTGCTGAAAGACGGAGAGCAGATTATTACGGATGCGCTATTTGAATTCAAACATATATAATAAGAACTGAGGTTAAAATATGAAAAGCAAAAAAATAATTGAGCACTTCAAAACGATGAAGCCGGAAAACTGGATTATCGTCACCGTTGAATTTGCCATCGCCATCCTATTTCTGATCTGTGACATCTTCTTCTTCAGAGACTTGGCCCAGGGCGTAGCCTTCTTAGGCGAAGGCAAGCACGCTTATGAAGTTTCCGTGGCCATCGTCGTTCTGCTCCTGTTCATCATGATGGTCTTCTTAGTTATCTATGACCTGTTCTTCCGCGACTACGTCAAAGAAAGAAGCAATATCGTTCCTAAGGAAATCCACGATGGCAAGGTTATCTCTATCCCCGGCAATGCTGAGGATGACAAAGACACCCAGCCGGAAGAGAAAAAGTAGCCTTTTAAAAACTCTCCTCAGCGGAGAGTTTTTTATTCTTTAAAAGAACGGAACTTATATAATCCGAGGACAGCCGCCGTCGCTAAGTTAAGCGAATCGACATCTTTAGACTGCTCGATAAAGACCGTGTTCCCGTTTCCTATCTCCTGAGGCAGACCAGTCGCTTCATTTCCGAAGACCAAAGCATACTTGCCTTTGGGCGCTTGAACAGAATTGAGCCCACAGGCTCTTTCATTAAGCATAAAAGGATAATACGGACGCGGATAGGCTTTAAGATAATCATCAAAAGATGAGAAAGTTTCTTGGCGAATAGAGAAAAAAGCCCCCATCGAAGAACGGATGGTCTTCGGATTGAAGCGGTCAGCCGCTGGAAGAATAATCGCCAGGTCTTTAAAGCCGAAAGCCAGCATCGAACGCATGATATTGCCTAAGTTGCCCATATCGGAAGGATTGACCAGCACAACGTGGTCAGCATCCTTATTCAGGCGCTCTTCATATTTGCGGAAGACGCCGATGACATGGTCGTTTTCCTTTTCAGACAGCTTTTTAAAAGCATTGACCGACTCCACGAGTTTATCAGCCCCGAGTAAGCCTTTAAGCTTCTCCAGCCCTTCGCTGTTTTTCGCTTCCGGGCTGCAATAGACATAAAGAAGCGATTCCGGATGATTCTTCAGCAGCTCAAAAGTCGGGAAGAATCCCAAGGCATACGAATAATCGGCTTCTTTAAAATACTTGCTTATCACGGTTAGGATTATAGCATATCCATGAAAAAAGCCTCAGGTCTGACCCTGAGGCTTTTAATGCATATGAGGACTTAATTAGTCGTCGATGTACGGAAGCAAAGCCATGAATCTGGCGCGTTTGATGGCGTCAGTCAGCTGACGCTGATGCTTCGCACAAGTACCAGAGATTCTTCTCGGAGTAATCTTTCCAGACGGAGAGATAAACCTCTTCAGAAGTTCGACATCTTTATAATCGATGTGCTTAATCTTGTTCTTGGTGAAGTAGCAGACTTTGTTTGTTACTATTTTTTTCTTGAACATTTCCTTTGACCTTTCTAGAACGGAAGCTGGTCATCAGTTGTATCGATGCCGTTCTCCGGTTTCGGATCTTCATCCGGAACGGGGTCGGCCGGCATAGCGGACGAACCGCCCATGCTTTCGGAAACTTCAGCCGTATTAGCCGAATCTCCTTTTCTCTCTAAGAACTGAACCTGCTCCGCAACAATCTCGATGACATTCACATTGCGTCCGTCTTTGGACTGATAAGAGCGCTGATTGAGACGCCCATCGACACCGACGAGGCTTCCCTTTCTCATAAACTTGGCGACATTCTCAGCTGTTGCATTCCATGCTGTGCACGGGAAGAAACTCGCCGTCTTTTCGCCACCGTTGCGAGAGCGGTTATCAACAGCCAGCGTGAAAGAGACCACCGAACTGCCATTTGCCGTTTTCTTTAACTCAGGATCCTTGACCAATCTGCCAACAACCACAACGCGATTCATCTTAATTACCTCCTTGGGTAGCTAGTATGCTTGACTATTCAGCGACCGTGATCAAGTAACGTAAGACATTTGCGTTGTTGCGAGTCAAACGATCGAACTCCGCAATAGCCTTCTGTTCCTCAACCTCGACCTTAAGTACAACATAGTAGCCCTTGGTTTCCTTCTTGATAGCGTAAGCTAAATCACGAAGGCCCCACTCATTGACATCGGAGACTTTGCCACCGTTGTCAGTAAGCAGCTTCTGGAGATCGGCATTAGCGGTTTTGACGCCAGCTTCATCCAGCTCGGGTCTAAGAATGTACATGATCTCGTATTTTTTGGACATGTTACACCTCCCTTTGGACATCGGCTGTCTTGTTTTCACAGACAGCAGAGAGAATGGCACTCTTTCATGCCATACCGATAGTAATCATAAAGCATAGACGCCTTAAAGTCAAAGCTAACTAAACCCATCCTTTCTATAAGTATATAGGATATTACTTAGTTTTTTTCACCTTAACTTAAGGGTGTAATATAATAGTCGTACTATTTATTGATTTTTTAGGGAGGCATTCTTTATGGCACGTGTCTTATCAGGGGTTAAGCCCACTGGCAAAATGACTTTAGGAAACTACTTAGGTTCCTTCCGCAATTTTTCTTCTTTTCAGGACAGCAACGAAGTCTATATTTTCGTAGCGGACTTGCACGCTCTGACTTTGCCTATCGACCCTCTTGTTCTTCATTCCACCACTTACGATATCGTTTCGTTCTATCTGGCTTCCGGCCTCGATCCGAAAAAGACCGTCTTGTTCAGGCAGTCGGATATTCCTGAAGTGGCGATGCTAAACGCCATCTTAGTCAATTACGCCTATATGGGCGAGCTGGCTCTGATGACCCAATTCAAAGAAAAATCAGCTAAGCTTAATCAAAAAGCCATCGGCTGCGGCTTATTTACTTATCCGGTCTTAATGGCGGCGGATATCTTCATGTACGATTCGGATCTGGTTCCGGTCGGCGAAGACCAGAGACAGCACGTTGAACTGGCTCATACCTTAGCTACTCGCTTCAATAACCGCTATGGGCAGGAAATCCTCAAGACGCCCAAGGCCGTGACTCCGGCCGTCGGCAAGCGCATCATGTCTTTAATCGACCCTCTTCATAAAATGTCCAAGTCGGATGACCGCGATGCGCAAAAAGGCGTCATCTACCTTCAGGATGATGAAAAAAGCATCCGGAAGAAAATCATGGGGGCTGTCACCGATTCCGACACCAAAGTGGCTTTTGATCCGGTCAATAAGCCAGGTATCTCGAATCTTCTGACCATCTATGGGGCTTTTAAAGGCATGGAGCCGGAAAAAGCCGCAGATCTATTTAAAGACGCCAACTACGGGACCTTCAAAAAGGCTGTGGCTGATGCCGTCATGGAAGAAATCGGTCCTTTCCAAGAGCGCTTCAATAAATACCGCGCCGATGAAAAAGGCCTGGAAGATATTTTCGCGCAGGGAGCTATAGAAGCCCGCAAGGCGGCCAAGCCTCTGTTAGAGAAAGTCATGAAAGCCGTCGGCTTAAGGTAACAAAAATGGATAAAGCCGCAAAGAGAAACACCGCAATCGGCATTGGCCTCGGCTTGGTTCTTTCTTCTGCGGTGCTCGCGTCGATACTGGTCCCAACTCTATTGGGCCAAAACTCGGTTCCAGGAAATGCTGAAATCGAATCTGATAAGTACGGAAGGAATTCCTTTCCAACTCTTTTCAGCAAAACTTTGGAAAAAGCCGGGCTCGCTTCGGAAACAAAAACATCATTTGCTTCCCTGAGTCTGACGTTTAAAGACGATGTGACCCTAGATTCAGGCCTAATCAGTTTCTGCTTGCTGAAAGACAGCATCAAATATGAATGCCAGTTCCGCAAAGACAGCGGGCATAACGCCATGATTATCTTCGTGGGCCCCGCCTCAAAGGAATTGACGGATATCTACGATAACACCGGAGCCTTTGTCGCGACACGCATGCTTTCAGTAATCTCCGCTCCGCTTTACGCCTATAAAAAAACGGAATACGTCTTTACCGAAACTGCTCTTTCCATTCAGCCGAGCCCAACTTCCTGTCTCTATGACGAAAATGGCTTAACTCAGATAACCTCGGCTCAGAATGGTTATTTTAACCACATAGTCCGCACTGTTTATGAAGACAGCGACAAGAAAACATCCTCAGATTTTTATTACTCCATCACCGTCTGATCAATAAGCCGCAATTATTTGCCTTTTTCTTTCAGTTTCAGCAAAGCCGAAACAACGTCTTTGATATCCGCTTCGGCTAAGATAGACTGCTTCTCGATTTCCCGGGGTGAAAAAGCCCCTTCCAGATTAACGCAGGCATAAACGGCCTGCGGATTATTTCCGACCATCTGCCAGAAAGGATATTTAATGATATCCGGCGTATTCGACCCAACGCCAAGCTCTAGGTAGAGCACCTTCCCGAAACGGTGCTTAAGCCGGAAAGACTCGTAGCGTTCATCCGCCTCCCGCCAACCCTGATCCTGAACGAACTTATCATCCGCGCGGAGATTCACGCTCATCACTTTCCCGCAGATAGGACAATGGGGAATCAAAGCGGAAGGAATCCTCATGTCTTTCTGAGTTTCATACATCGCACTGATAGTTTCTTTATTGTCGTACGTCTTATAGTGGCAAGGGACTGAGCACTGGAAAAGGCCGTAATCACCCTGCGTATAAAAAAGCCTTTTTTTATCAAACCCGGCTTTTTGGAAGCAGTGATCGACATTGGTCGTCAGAACAAAGTAATCCTTATCATGAACGAGGCTAAGAAGTTCCTCATAAACCCTGAAGGGCGGATCCATATAGCGGTTAACGTATATGTAACGGCTCCAGTAAGCCCAATATTCCTCCTGGCTCTGATAAGGATAAAAGCCTCCCGAGTACATATCGTGAAAGCCATACCTTTCCTCGAAGTCAGCAAAATACTTCTCAAAGCGTGGCCCGCTATAAGTAAACCCGGCCGCGGTTGATAAGCCGGCCCCGCCGCCGATCATGATAGCGTCGGCTTCATTTAAAGCCTGAAAAAGGCGCTGCAGAATCTCATCGTTTCCCATTTGCTTCCGCCTCCTTAGTTATTGTGACAGAAAAAGAAGAAAAGCGCATTGAAAAAGCCTCAGATAGCTGCGGCCTTTCTTTTAAAAAGGAATCTGCAGCCGCTGAGGCTTGCTTATTTTACTTCAGCCCGAGGAACGCCAAGACGTCTTTATGGAAGGCATCAGGCTTATTGGCCGCCGTCTGCTTAACCTTATCGACCGCCTCGTAGTAGAACTTGCATTTCGGCTCCGTGCCGGAAGGACGGATAGCCAGCCAGCTGCCATCAGAAAGGAAATAGCGTAAGACATCAGACACCGGGAAGCCGGTCAGAGGGGTCTTATTTCCCTTTTCATCGTACTTGACCTGATTCAGATAGTCCTCATAGCCGACCACCTTGACGCCGCCCAAAGACTTAAACGGCTCTTTGCGGCATTTTTCCATGATCTTCTTCATATCTTCCAATCCCTTTTCGCCCGGGAAATAGATATTGAAGAGCTTATTGATATGGTATCCGTACTCTTTATAGAGGTTATCAAGCGCCACATCGAGGGTCACGCCCTTTAAAGCGTAATGGTTAACCATTTCGGCAATCATCAGCATCGATTCCAAAGAATCCTTATCGCGGCAGAACGGTGCAAAGATATAACCGTAAGATTCCTCATAGCCGAATTCAAATTTGAACTCGCCCGTCTTATCAGCTTGGTTCATCGCTTCGCCGATATACTTAAAGCCAGTCAGGAAAGAACGGACCTTGCAGCCATAATGCTTGGCAATCTTGGCGCCCAAAGTCGAAGTGACGATCGTATCGCAGATGGTGGATTTAGGAGTCAGAAGGCCTCTTTTGGCTCTTTCGCCCAAGACATAATCCATCAGCAGAGCACCCGTCTGATTGCCGGTGAACAGTTCCCATTCGCCTTTAGAGTCTTTAAAAGCCAGCCCGACGCGGTCCGCATCCGGATCAGTCGTCAGAACTAAGTCCGCGTTGACGTCCTTAGCGATCTTGATGGCTTCCTCATAAGCTTCCTTCATCTCCGGATTCGGAGATTTGGTATGCGAGAAAAGCGGATCAGGAGTGCACTGATCCAAAACCGGATAGAACTCATAGCCCAGTTCCTTAAAAAGACGCCGGCCTAAGACCGAAGAGGTGCCATGCTGGGGAGTGAAGACGATCTTGATGATCTTCTTATCGTCCTTGTTGATGGCGACAGAATGGACCTTAGCCATAAAAGCGTTATCGACTTCATCGTCCAAAGTGACCTGCTTGCCTAAGACATCGGCATTCTTGAAGGTCAGAGCCAGTTCGTCGCCTAAGCCGGCAACGATATCCAAATAAGGCTGAATGGCATCCGGAACCAACTGGCAGCCGGTGTCATCATAAACCTTGTAGCCGTTATATTCCTTAGGGTTATGCGAGGCGGTAATCATAATTCCGCCGCAGGCATGCAGATAACGGACAGCGAAAGACAGCTCCGGAGTCGGGCGCAGCGCATCAAAGATATAAGTGTTGATGCCGAACTCATTTAGGACTTCCGAGGCCTTTAAAGTGAAAAGGCGGGAATTGATGCGGTTATCGTGAGATAAGACCACGCCCATCTTCTTCCCTTCTTCGCCGTATTTCTGCAAGATGAACTTAGCAAAGCCAACCGTGACTTTCCTGATAGTAAAGACATTCATGCGGTTGCTGCCCGGTCCTAAAATCCCTCTCATGCCGCCGGTCCCGAATTCGAGGTCACGGTAGAACATATCCTCAATTTCTTCAGGCTTGGCCTGACGGATCTGCTCTTTCAGCTCATCGTCGACTAAAGGCGAATCCAGCCAAACTTTGCTTTTTTCAACTGCTGTCATGATTTTATATATCCTCCAATTAATTGAGTTTTTTAATCTTAAGCCTTACAAACTAAACTATATCACTTTTCCCGGCCCTTTTCAGTCGAGTAAGCCGCATCGAGGTCCTGCGCCATTTTCTCGTCAGCCGCGGCATCTTTTTCATCCGCCACGGACTGAAGAGACAAGAACTCATTGACCTTCTTTTCTTCTCCGCTGATTCTCAGCCAAGTCAGGACCAGTTTATCCTGCAAAAATGTTCTTGAGAAAGGCACGAGAGACGAAAGAACCAATCGCGAAGAGAAAAATTCCGAAGGAGAAGTGAACTTGACGCCTTCGTAGATAAGCTCCTTGGTTCCAGAAAGAAGAAAGCCGAGCTTCCAGTAAGCCGTCTCCACGTCTTCATCCGCTTCTTTCTGACAAAGGCAGACCGTCTGAAAAGCCCCTTCCTGCTTCTTATCGTCCCCTTGGCTGACCATGTAGTCTTTCAGAAGACCGCAGATCAGAAGGTCTTTTAAATAAACGTCAATCGTCGGCCCGTAAGAGAGAATCGCCTGACCGACTTCTTTATAGGAAGCAAAAATAAACTTATGGTAACGCAAAGACATATACGGATTTAAAATATAGGACATCTTAAAAAGAAAAACATCCGGCGAAGGGTTTTCCTTCATCAGTTCAGCGTACTTATGGTATCTTTCCTTGTCTTCATATAAGGCCCTTAAGAAAATCTTCGAGGCGAAGAACTTATAAAAACGGCCCGGATAAAGATAAACATCCTTTCCCATGGAAAGGAAATCATCATAGTACTTATTCTCCGCAAGGAAGAGGCGTTCCATATGCTCACCTGTATTTGCTGATAAAATAAACGGCCAGGCAATAAACAAGCGTCAGAAGCAGAAGAATCAGGAAGGTCTTATAAAACCCCTTGGCGGCCTTAACGCCTTTGCTGTCATTGATTTCGTATATGCGCTTATAAGCCTCGACTTCCCCCTCCAAAGTCGAATAGACCTGGTAATCGGAGATATCGTCCGCCAGAGGCCTTCTTTCCTTGGCGTGAGTATAGATGTATTCTGCCAAGTGCTGGGCGGAAGCGGAAATCGTCTTTTCGATTTTGTTCTCTCTGCGGGTTCCAAACCGGGCAAAATAAACATACGAAGCCAGATTCTTATCCGTTAAGGCCGTCAGCAGGACATAAGACAAAAAAAGCAGGCAGGAAAAACCGACGAAGGCCATGACGCCCCAGTCCCACAAAGAACTGCTGGAAAAAGAGGCATAAACATCCTTAAAGAGAGGACGCGAGGTCACAAAAGTATAAATGGAGGCTAAAAAAGGAACAATAGCTATAAGTCCCAAGAAGAAAAGCCTGAAGCCTTGGCCGATGACGATGCGCCTAGCCCCCTTATTGCCGCGCATCTTGGCATAATTGAAGTTGATTTTTTCAATCATCTCCTGCCTGTAAGATTCGCATTGAGCGGCGATGGCGTGAGCCTTAAAGCTCAAGGGCCTTCCCTCTTCGTTAATAATGTCGTTAAAACTCACATACTGCCCGTTATAGAGGCATAATAAATCACCCAGTGTCTTCGTTTTAATCTTGAAGGCATAGGATGAGAGCGGATTCAGGTAATAGTCCTCTCCGGAAACCGAGTACAGGTAATTGACCCTTGAGGAAAGAATCACAGCTTCTTTAAAAGAGGAAATGTTGTAATTCAGCGCCTTATAGTCTTCGACCAGGGCAATGGATTTTTTAAGCTTAAACTGATCAGCCCATTTGACGTTTTCCGTCAAGGCCGCATACTGGCTGGAAGCGATAACCGCTTTAACGTAAGACGAAGCAAAAAGCGAAGTGTCCGCTCCGAAAGATTCCGCTAAGAGGATGGTCTTGTCGATGTTTTTCATCTTAGATCAGCCTCCGCCCTAAAGACTGGAATAAGGAACTCATCCCGCCTAAAGGCAAGGAAAAAAGCGAGGAAGAAGCGGAAAGAAAATAAGCGCAGGCAAAGCCGAAAGAAGAAACGAAGACTAGGACTCCAAGTATTTTCGTCCAGGTTACATGGCCTTTTAAAGGCGCTTTGCCCAGCGGGAAGAAAGAAAGGACGATGTCGGCAATGAGGAAAAAAGCCGCAAAAAGAATCAGCAGCCAAATGCCTTCCCCAAGGATATATCCCTGTTCTTCGCTTAAGCCTCTGTTATCGATAAAAGTCTTAATAGAATAATAAAAATAAGCGGACATGCCGTTAAAAGACTGAAGATTGGAAAAGCCTCTCTCCATAAAAACGTAGCTCAGGCATAATCCGACCCCTACCAGGCCGGAAAGACCGAGTTTCAAGGTCTGCCGCTCCGAAGCAAAGCAGGCAAAAATCACTATGCAGAATAAGCAGATGAGAAATAAATAAGTTAAATTCATGAGCCTGCTCCTACAGATATTCTACACCAACAGGAAATTAAAAAAGTCCTTTTGCAAAAGTCTCTAAAATGTTTTGTTCCTTTTCCGGCAGCGGGGCTACAAATTTCTTATTGGACATATAAGCCAGCTTGCCGTCAACCTGGTCAAATTGGAAAGTTTCAGCATGCAGGAACTGGCTGGTCAGCCCGAACCTTTCCTTGAAGATTTTATTGACGGCAAAATCACCGTACTTTGCATCGCCGACTATCGGACAGCGGATGCCCTGGAAATGAACGCGGAGCTGATGGGTTCGGCCCGTGATGAGTTTCGCCCGGACTAAAGCATAATCCCCATAGCGCTTAACGACTTCATATTCCGTAAGAGCCGGCTTGGCCCCTTGGTCTAAGCGCCCGATGCGGACCTTGCCGACTTCCGAGTCCTTCATCAAAGGAAAATCAATGCTGCCTTTATTAGGAACATTGCCATATAAGAAAGCCAGGTAAGTCTTGGCAATCTCTTCTTTATCGCGGAACAAAGCCAAAAGCTGCTGGAGCGTCTCCGCGTTCTTGCCGAAGACGACCACGCCGGAAGTGTTGCGGTCAAGGCGATGTGCCGGTCCCGGGACAAAACCAGTGATATTGTTTAAATCGAACTCCCCTTTCGCGGAAAGGTAATTTAGGAAAATATTCTGCAGGGTAACGCGGGTCTCGCCTTCATCCCCATGAACTAAAAGGCCTTTAGGCTTATTCACGATCAGGAGGTTATCGTCTTCATAAAGGATATCCATATGCGGATCGACCGGACGGAGTTTCTTCGTCTTTTTGAATTCCTCTAAAAGAGCGGGCTTCAGATAGACGGACACCTGGTCGCCGTATTTAGTGATGTAATCGATCTTGACGCGGACGTTGTTGACCTTCACGTCCTTCTGACGGAACATCCGGTATATAAACGAAAGAGGCGCGTCCGGCAGGGCTCGCTTAATGACTTTATCTATGCGTTGGTTGACGCTCAGCTCATCAACAGTAAATTCCACAAGAAGGATTATAACTTAAAAGAACGTAAAAATCTTCTTTGCTGACAAACAACCATAAGTGTAGTTGCTAATTTCGAAAAAGTTGGCTAAACTTTTAATAATAAAGAGAGGAGTCTTTATAATTTTATGCAATTCAAGAAATGCTTATTCGTTCTCCCGGCAGTCTTAGCCTTCACTTTAGCGGGCTGCGGCAATGCTTCGGGCGGCAAAGAAGTCGCTGTCGAAGATGATAAGACGGTTGTCAGCGGCGCTTTAAACGCTATGAAGACGGGTGGAATCAAAACTCCGTTAGCGACGGTCTACGGAGAAAAATCCACTTCTAGCGTCAGCGTTGATATCGCTGCGACGAACTTCTCTGTTTTGTCCGGTGTCAAGGCTTCCGGCACTTCCACGGCTGCGGCTTATGTCGCCGTCAAAGATGATGGCACTTACGAAGCTTACGCTGATTCTACTTCTTCTGGTTCGGTCTCTTTAGTTTCCACTTATTCCATGGATAGCCTCAGCTACACTACAACCCTCGGCTATTCTGCTGAAGTTGCGGCCAAGGCCGAAGTCACGGATAAGACTTATGGCTTAACCACTGTTACTACCACCAAGGATGTCTCAGGCGTGGCTGGCACCAGCGTCATTTCCAGCGAAAGCAAGACCAGCGAATCCAGCTATGCCTTTGCCAATCTGAAGATGGCTGATTACTTTGGAATGATCAACATCGATTCCCTTTCGGGCGTCACTCTTCCGGCCATCAGCCAACTGACTGATGAGGAAATTAAAGAAGTCGAAGATTATCTGTTTAACACCAATAATTATTTCGATGTCAATGTCACTCAGAATGACAAGACCAACTACTACACTATCAACGTTGCGGCCAAGGCCAGTTTCTTCACCGAAATTGCTGCTGAAGTCAACGCGTTCTTAAAGTCTGACGCATCCACTGAAACGGAAGACGGAGCCATGAGTTTCATCGAAGGCATCAAAGAGACACTGGCCGGTGCGACCTTAACCTTTGGCGCCAACGCTGCCATCTCCGGCAAGCTCGTCGTCACGGCTGATTATTTCCCTGTTGATCTGGAAGGTTCTTTCAACCTTAACGGCACCACTCTTACTGGCGTCAAATATGGCTCTTCCAATACGGAAGCAGCCTTTACGATCAACACTCTGACCGGCACTACGACCAATACCGTCGTCTTAGGCGAGAAGGTTGATGTCTCGACTCTGACCGCTGATGAAAAAGCCACGATTCTCGCTAAGGGAACCGATATGACTGATTCCATCAAGAACGGCACGGACAAGATTATCTAAGGATTTTCTTTTCGTTCGTCTTTCACCTCCTTCTTCCTTTGGAAAGAAGGAGGTTTTTTATTTCCTCAGGTTGTAAAAAAGGCTTATTAAGCCTATAATTTTAGAAAAGAGATCAATATATGGCCCACAACAAAAAACTGAAGATAACCGCATTGATTTTATCTATTTTGTCTTTTGCCTGCCTTATTACCCTGATCGTAGAATCCATCATCATATCCTGCCAAAAAAATGAACTGGATTTGGAAAGCCTGACTGTTTACCTGATAATGATTGCTTCCTCTCTTTTCCTCATCTTCGGCATGATACTGAAAAAGGAAAACTGGGTAATGTTCGGCCTTATCGTCAATTTAGCAGCTGGCGTCGTCTCTTCCTTATCGAGCGACATCACTTTTATAATGAACGCCAAGTCTCTTTTCCAAACCGATTTCAATTTAGCCTGGGGCGTCCTCTTTTCCATCGGAGGGGATGCGGCTCAAGCCGTCGCGACCATTGCTTTTCTTGTAAATCTGCTTAATGACAATGGCAGCCGCCGAGCATTTCGCGTATCCATCATCAGCGCATCAGTCAGCTTCGTTCTGTATGCTGCAGGAGCCACTTTCTTCTTCCTCAAAGATGTCGCTTTAGGTCTTGCTGCCATCTATTCTCTTTTGAACAATGCTTCCTTCATCGGCGTCAATTTCGCTTACTTTCATCCCGAGGAAGAAAAAGATCCGAATGATTCGGTCTCAGAAAGAAAGGATTAAGACATGAAAAAAGACTTCAAGAAAATCAGCGAAGAAAACAAAAAGAAGATTAATGCGGAAATCAGCCGCATCGACTCTATCATCGACGCTTACAAATCCGATAAAGACCTGAAAGCCTTCGAGGAAGGACGCGAAAATTCTACAATCACCGTCAATCTGTCCCAAGGGGAAATATACAAAGAATACTCAGGCCATGACCTTTTAAATAACGGCATCTACGATTTCATTGAAGACGCTTATGACCTTTTTAACAATAAGCTTCACCTGACCATCCACTTCATTTTCCCTGAAGGCATGGGTAATGATGAAAAAGAGCGCATCAAGAAGATCTTCAAGACCCACTACGCCATCAAATTCAAAAACAACAAGGAGAAGAACCGGAAACAGCTCATCCTCTCTCTGATTTTCCTCTTCACCGGCTTCGTCCTCATCACCATCCACCTGCTCTATACAGCCACGAACTCCACTTCCGTCTACGGCGAAATCCTTGATATCTTCGCCTGGGTTTTCGTCTGGGAAGCCTGCGAGACGATGTTCGTCAATTCCATCGACACCCGCCATGAGCAGGTTATGAACCTGACTCTATATACCGCCGATATAATTTAAAAAGAGGAAAGGCTTAAGCCCCTCCTCTTTTTTATTGATTATCTCCGCCCACGCCTTAAGAAAATCAGCGTTTCTTCTCATCGCTGGCATCATTTTTCAGCAGGTCTTTATACATCTCCGGGCGCCGGTCGCGGAAGACGCCCCACTCTCTCCTCTTCGCATCTGACTTATCTAAGTCAAACTCATGGACAAGGATAGATTCGCTCTTGCGGTCAGCCGCTTCAACCACATTGCCGCATTCATCAGCGATGAAAGATGAGCCGAAGAAAGTCATCTTCGTCCCCGGATACTCTTCTGTGCCGATGCGGTTAGACGCTATTAAAGGCATGATGTTAGCGGCCGCCTGACCAATCATGACATTCCGCCAGTGCGGCATCGAATCAATGGGCAGAACCGGCTCAGTTCCAATGGCGGTCGGGAAAAGCAGATACTGCGCGCCTTTTAAAGCCAGGATGCGCCCTGTTTCCGGGAACCACTGGTCCCAGCAGATGCCGACGCCTAAGCGGCCGAACTTCGTCGGGAAGACTTCAAACCCTGTATCGCCCGGGGTGAAATAGAACTTCTCTTCATAGCATTCCCCGGTCGGAATATGGGTTTTGCGGTATAAGCCGAGCCTTTCTCCGTCCGCATCGATGACGCATAAGGAATTGAAATAGCAGTTCCCAGCCTTCTCAAAAAAGGAAATCGGCAAAACGACGCCGTATTTTTTCGCCACTTTCTGAAAGTGCGTGAGCGTCGGAGAAGACTGATACTCTTCGGCGTAATTAAACCGAGCGTAGTCTTCGTTCTGGCAGAAGTACTTTCTTTCAAAAAGCTCCTGCAGAAGAATGACATTGGCTTTTTTCTCCACAGCCGCCTGCTTTATCATCTCATCGGCGTGGGCTATATTCTTCTCGTATTCTTCCTGGCAGGCCATCTGCGTGGCACATAAGGTGACTTTCATTTTCCTTCCTCCTTAATTAGCTTCACTTCATCAGTATAGGGTATCTGCTTAGTTATGCAGTGGATATTCCCGCCCCCGAGGAGTATCTCGCGCGAATAGATTGGGATGATTTCTTTCTCTCCTTGGAAATAGGAAGTGAAGAAATCGAAAGCTATTTTATCTTCTTTGACCTTGAACTGCGGGAGCAGAATAAACTTCTCTCCCATATAGAAATTAACATAAGAAGCCGCTAAACGCCTTCCGGTGTTTCTTTTTATCGCTTGCCCGTCGGCCTGAATGCCTTCCGCTTCTTCCGCGCTGAGTCTTAAATAAGGCGTCGGAACCGGCAGAGTCCTTATCTTCAGCTCCCGGCCTAAGGCATCTTTCTGCTGAAGCAGATAAGCAATATTCTCTTCGGAGAGAATATACTGGGGGTCTTTTTTATCCGCGCAGACGCTCACCAGCACTTCGCCAGGCTTTAAAAAGCAGGCTATATTGTCGACGTGCCCGTCAGTTTCATCCTCGTAGATGCCGTTAGGAATCCAGAGAACTTTTTTGACTCTCAGGTCCTTCATAAGCTTCTTTTCAATCTGCGCCTTCGTCAGCTGCGGATTCCGCCCCGGCGATAAAAGACAGCAGGAAGTGACTAACAGAGTCCCTTCCCCATCGGTATGAATGCTCCCGCCTTCTAAGATAAAGCTCTTATGCGCTTCTCTTTTAATTCCTAAACGGCTTAACACCCTTTCACCGATTCTCTCATCTTCATCCCAAGGCTTATAAAGCCCGTCATAATCCCCGCCCCAGGAATTAAACCCAAAATCTATCCCGAGGAGTCCAGAGCCTTTTTTAAGGAAAACCGGCAAGGTATCCCGAGCCCAGGCATCATCAGAAGGTATATCTTTTTCCACCCAGACATTTTTCAGACTCTCAAACTTCCTGACCCAGAAAGGATCAACCTGGGGGTCAGCCAAAACCAAAACCGGCTCGAACCGGGCAATAGAGGAAACCACCTGAAAATACTCTTCTAAAGCCGGTGCGGCCTCATTCCGCCAGGTGTCTTTCCGATAAGGCAGAACCACTGCCGTCAGCAGGTGCTTTTCCCCTTCGAAAGGAAAAACCGCTTCTTCCTTTTTGGCCTTAGTCTCTAACATGCTCATAAGCCTGAGATATAAGGATTCTGGTTTTTATGCTTGAGGTTCTCCTCAGCCAGTTCCTTATCCTTCTGACGCATCTTATCGACTTCCGAAACAATTTCCCCGTGGAGTTTTTTAGCTAAATCTACTGTGTTGGTCTGGTTGATATCCTCAAGGCTGACCGGAGGAAGAATCTTAATCTGAATCGGATATCTTTTCATGACTAAATGCTTATCCAAGCAGCGATAGCCGCCATAGATGGCAATCGGGACAATAGGGGTCTGCGCCATAAAAGCCGGCTTTAAAGCCCCCGGCTTAAAATCCGCCACTTGATGATCAACATCTCTAGACCGCGTTCCTTCCGGAAAAATGACGAAAGACTGATTAGGAACTTGGCTCAGCTTCTGGCCGACCTGTCCGATAGAGGCCAGTTCCGAGCGGATGTTCTTGCGGTCCATGAAAACAGAATCCAGGGCCCGAACCACGCTGGCCACAAAAGGAAAATGCTGCGTTTCCTTCTTGGCGACAAAAGCTATGGGGTTAGGAACAATGTCCACGAGCATAATCGGATCCATATTGGACTGGTGATTGGCAATATAAAGAACATTGCCTTCCTTAGGGAGGTTCTCTAAGCCTTCGACATGGTATTCCGGCTTTAAGATGCCGCAGACTCCATGGATATAGCTTTTAACTCTCTTGAAACGGACGGAGGAAGGATACTTTGCGGGGTTCTTTGCGAAATGAGAAACTGGCAGGGCGTTAGCCAGAATGTGGAAGAAGCCCAGGAACAGAAAGCGCAGGTATTTGAACATTGCTTTATTCCCCCTTGACGAACAGAGCCAGGCTGAAAGGCTGGATGTTCATCTCTGAGCTAGTCTTCAGGCCGGGCTCTTTCAGCCCCGCAGCGTCAAAGACGAGTTTATAGTCCTTATCGATGATGATTCTCATTTCTCCAAAGCCGACATTGATAAAAAGGCGGGCTTTGTCCATGAGGTTTTCGTTAGCATAAACGACTTCCAAGCTCCCGTTCTCCAGGTTAAGGAAATTAATCTGCTTTTCGATGACGCCGGCCTTATTCCACCTTAAAAAAGGATACTTTTCCTTGCAGCGGATAGCGTCTTTTAAAAGGCTGACCATCCAGTAGCGGCTCTCTTCTTTCTTCCAGTCAAAGCCATTGGCGTCATCCCCATCGTTATAAGTGTTGCTCTTGCCCTTCTTGGATAAGCCAATCTCCTGCCCGGCATGAATAAAAGGCACGCCGAAAGCGAAGATTTCCAAAACATTAATAAGGCTCGCTCTTTTTAAAAGAGCATCTTCCTTCTCTTCCGGAAGACAGGCCTTCAGCTTATCAAAAAGGGTCAGCCCATCGTGACATTCTACATAGTTGACCGACTGCTTAGGCGCATTGAACAAAGGCGGAAAAGCAAAAGCCACCGACGAACCCATGAAGACGTGCTTAAACCCGTCCCGATAAGCTCCGTCTCCGCTCAGATAGCCCTTTGAAGCTATATCATCGCCAAAAGACCGGCCTCTGACTATATCGCGGAAGCGGTCATTGAAAAATCCGATGTCCGGCAGCAGAGCGGCATTGTTCATGCTCGACTTTTCCATGGTGGGAAGCATGGATGGCATATCCCAGCCTTCCCCATACATCATCAAAGAAGGCTTCATGCCTTTCAGGTTAAAATAAGCATTGAGCATCGTCTGACGGTCAATAAGGCCCATCAGGTCAAATCTAAACCCGTCCATGCCGTAGTACTTAGCAAAGTGGGACAAAGCATCCACGATCAATTTGCGCATCATATAGCGGCGGGATTCAAGCTCATTTCCGCACCCGGTCCCGTTGGCCGGATTGCCGTCTTTATCCAGGCGGTAATAATAATTAGGGCAGAGGATATTCAAAGCTGAAGTCACAAACTGGAAAGTGTGGTTAAAAACCACGTCCATATTTACTCTGATTCCCTTCTTATGAAATGCTCCGACCAGATTCCTCAGTTCCCGCATCCGCTTATAAGGATCGGCGGGGTCAGAAGAATAGGAGCCTTCCGGGGCAAAGTAATAAATCGGGTCATAGCCCCAGTTATAAGAAGTCGAAGGCTTTTCATCCGAGATGGTCTGAAAATCAAAAACCGGCAGCAGCTGAACATGAGAGACGCCCAAAGACGCGATATAATCCAAGCCCAGAGGGTTCCCGTTTTTATCTTTCAGGCCTTCTTGAGCCAAAGCGTTATAAGTGCCTTTATTATCCAACCCCGTTAAAGAAGTCATGTCCCTGACATCCAGTTCATAAATTGAAGCCGCGCAGTAATCGTTAAAAGGCGGGAGGCTTTCATCGTTAAGCGGGATATCCTCTATCTTATGCATATCGACGATATACCCAAAGCGGGAATTAGGCCCCAGAGACTTAGCGTAAGGATCTGCCGTCACCGCGTATTCGCCGTTGATGCGGGCGATGATAATGTATTCAGCGCCATCTAAATCCCCTTCTCCGCGGCCTATATACACGCCGCACTTCTGCCGTTCGAGAGGAATATAAGACTTCTTGCCGCCTTGATATAAGCCGATGATGACCTCGCTGGCCAAGGGGGCAAAAACCGCAAAAGAAGTCGCTTCTTTATTGTATATGGCTCCGAGTTCGCCATCGTAACGGAACTCCTCGTCAAAAGAATCCAAACTGGCCAGATAAGATATATCCAGCGGAGCGCATTCGTTGCGCCCATCCGCAAGTTCATAAAGAATGCCGCAGACAATCTTGTCCTTAAGCCCAAATGTATAAATGAAAGTCGATTTTGATTCCGAACGGGACAACAGCTTCAGCCCAGATAAGGTTTTACCGTCTCCTAAAAGGCGCATGGAACTCACCAGCGGCGAATCAAAAGATTTCCGCACGGCGACTTCTATCGTCTGTTCGTCTTTTAGCGTTGCGGTGAAATTAGGCTGCTGTTTAATCATTCCTCATTCTCCCTGATCTGAACGAAAGCGATGGAATATCCGTCATCGGCCAAGCTGATCTCTCCGACTTCCTTCTGCTTAAAGAATAAATGCGGACGGCCTTTTTCGTCGTTGAGGATTTCGATGTCCTTATAGGAAGCCGTCAGGTTCTGCGAAGCTTTGACGTAAGCTTCCTTGCCGGCCCAACGGGAAGCCGCATAAGCAATTTTGAGCTCCTCGCTTTTTCTTAAGCCCATCTCTTTTAGCTCCCGGGATGAAAAGCACCGGGCTGCGATGTCCTTGTAAATAGGCTTCATCCTTTCCAGACTGACAATATCAACGCCGATCATAGCCGTTTGACTTTCCCCTGTCCGGCTTAATAAATATAAGCCCTCGGGAAGGCCTTAAAGGCTTCTAGGAACTGCTTGAACTTATAAAGCGACTTCTTGTAGGCCTGATCTGTAATCGAAGGCTCAGCAAAAGAATTGGCCAATCCTTCCTGGAGCAGGCAGAGATAAGCTTCGGGGTCTTTCTTATATAAAGACTGCTTACGGGCCAAGAATTCCTTGCGGAAAGCGCGGTAAGTGAAATAGCCAAAGAGCTTCTTATTATCCAAAGCAGCTTCCATATCCGCCTTGAACTGCTTAGGATCTTCGACTTGGTATTCCTGATAGAAGAAAGCGTCTTCACCGCCCTGATGAATCTGGCCCTGCTTAATAAGCTTGGCATGAGAGGCAAAAGAATTCTCCTTCAAAGCCTTAGTCAGGAACAGCTGCTGAATGAGCTCGTAGTCGGAGAACATTTCCGCGCCGAATTTCTCAAACAGGTCTTTGCGGGCCGGGAACTTCACGGCGATAACAAACTGACCTTGGTAATTAGCGTTGCGGATTTTCTCAGCCGTCGTCTGATAGTCTTCTTTAAAAGGCCTCACTTCTGCGCTTTCCTCGCTGTGGCGATGGAAGACAAAACTCTGGCAGGCCTTATCCAAATCAGAAGGAAGCATATTGCCTAAAACATATAGAGTCAGATAAGAGGGATCGAAAAACTGACTGTAAAATTTCTTCACCGAAGAAAGATGAACGGCTTTGACGGCCTCTTCATCGCCATAAGGGTCTTCCTTCATCGCGGAGTTCTTATAAAGCAGCGTTCTCACTTCATCAGCTAAGGCGTTTTTCTTATCTTTAATGGCCGAAAGATATTCAGCTTTTGCTTTTTCCACTTCATCGTTATCAATATCGAAATGATCCGTTAAGGAAAGAAGAGGAGCAACAAGGCTAAGAGCCTTCTCCTTCGGGCAGATGACCTTGAAATAAGAATAAGATTCTTCTACGCCCCAGGAAAAAGCCACATCCTTATCCTCAAAAAGGACTTTAGATTCCTCCCCGTGGAATTTGCTGAGCAGGAAGAGCGTCATGCCCGCAGATGCCGGAGAAATCTTCTGATTGCCGATAAAAAGGCTGCGAGCATACCCGCCCACGCCTAAAGAAAGGCAGAGAATCGTTTTTTTCTCTTCCATCATCGGGGCCAAAATACACTTCAGGTGCGAAGGATAAGCCTGCTGGAAAAGAACTTTATCAGATTTATAGTACTTAACGCGTTCCATTGTCATTTCCTCCAATCATTAATGGGAACTAATTCTCACCGGTGTTTATATCTGTGTCATCCGAGCCAGAGTGAACAACCTCATTGCGGTTGCCGTTCTTCCTCAGTATGCCTTCAGAAACCAAAGCATCAATCAGCGAAGCAGCACGGGAATAGCCGATGCCGAGCCTTCTCTGCAGCGAGGAAGTCGAAGGGTTGACCTGCCCCGTCAAGATAAGGTTCTTTGTCTGCGGATAGAGCTGATCATCCAGCCCCGGCAGGTTGCCATCAGAACTGAACTCTCCCCCAACTGCGGCGTTTCCGTTCTCGTCAACTTCAAAGTTAATGAAGTCTTTATTGTAAGACGGCTTGCCCTGCTTCCGCAGATAATCGCAGACCGCTGAGCATTCTTCGTTAGAGACGAAAGCCGACTGCAATCGGACCGTAGCCTTCAAAGCCGGGACGCGGGCCAGCAAATCGCCTTTGCCAAGCAGCTTTTCCGCTCCGCCTTCATCCAAAATCGTCCTTGAATCGGTCAATGTCGGCAAGCAGAGGGCCACACGGGCCGGAATATTAGCCTTGATGGTGCCAGTGATGCAGTCAGTAGTCGGACGCTGGGTCGCAATAATCAGATAAATGCCAGCCGAGCGGGCTTTCTGAGCCAAAGACTGAGTGTAGGCATCAACGTTTTTAGGGTCTTTGGACATAATATCGGCAAATTCATCGATGATGACGACGATATTAGGCATATTCTCCATTTCCGGATTCTGCTGACGCTTTTTCGCATAATCATGGACATCAGAGCAATAAAAGCGGGATAAAACGGAATATCTTCTTTCCATTTCCGCCTGCAGCCTCTTCATCATGGCCACAGCATATGTGATATCCGTGACAACCGGGCAGAACAGATGAGGTATATCGTAGTAGCGCGTGAATTCGACTTTCTTCGGATCGACGAGAACCAGCTTGAGCTCATCAGGATAATTGCGCATAATGAGCGTCATAATCAAAGAATGGATGAAGACCGATTTGCCTGAGCCGGTGGTGCCGGAAACCAGCAAATGCGGAAGCGAGTCAAGAGAAATCGTGACGACTTCCTTAGAAATGTCTTCCCCAAGCGGAACTAAAAGCTTGTCTTTATTGTACAGGTCATTTTTCATAACCTGAGCGAAGCAGTCGCGGAATGAGACCATAGTCGGAGCCGGATTTCCGATTTCAACTCCAGAGGTATCCTGCCCTTTAACAACGGCTTCCAAGCGCACTGACATATCGCCCTTCAAGTCAATCTGCATTTCTGACTGGACATCATTAGAAGAGATAGCCGAAACTTTGACGCCCGGCTCACGGGAAATATTAAAGCGCGTAACCGAAGGCCCAATCGTATAAGAAGTGACCTTGGCGCCCACGCCCAATTTCTGATAAACGCCATCGATAACAGGAATTTTTTCTTCAGCGGCCTGCTTGTTGATTTCCAGCTTATCAACATCGTCCCTCTTTGTCAGCAAGTTAATAGAAGGCTGGGGATAGCGCAGAATCGGCTCATCCGGCTGTTTAATAATGCTCGGCTCGTTTTCCGGGGCTTCCAAAGTAACCTGCTCGTCATTATGAGGGCGGTTAGAAGTCGGAGCGGAAGCAAAAACGGCATCGTGCTTATCTTCTTTCGGCGTTAAATCTACAGCCGGAGAAAAAGCTGAAGGCTGATAAGACGGAGCAGGCTTGCTTTCAGGCTTGGGCGATGCAACCGGGGCCGGAGCCGCCTGAACAGGTGAAGGAGCATTAACAGGCTCGGGTTTATAAGAACTTGATGCAGCCGATGATGAAGAACCGTCTTCTTTGAAAGGCGAAGGCCCAAAAGGACTCGGGATTTCCTCAGCCCCTTCTAAAGTGACTTTCTCTTCTTTTCTTAAAGGCTTATAGGCCGCCCCAGGAGGATCCTGGCGGTTAAGCGTTTCTTCCGCCGGTTTCTTCTGACTGGCCGGAGCTAAAGTTCCGACGTTGACTTTATCAACGTTAACTTCCTTAATCTGGGAATAATCTGCGCTCTTGAAAGGGTTAGGAGCCACGGAAGCAGCCTCTTCCTTTTTCACGGCCGGCTTATTTTCTTCTTCAGCTGCGGGTGCTTTTTTCAAAGCCGCATGATGAGCAAAAGCATCGCGGAGATAAAAATAGATTTCCACAGCCGGCAGGCGGAGAATCAGTATCGCCGCAGCCAGAAGGAATAGATAGCAGAAAATATAAGCGCCGATTTTCCCGAGCCCGGTCAGGAACAAACCCGCCACCGCATATCCGATAAAGCCCCCGCCGACTAAAGAAGCATCAGATAAAGCGGCAATCGTGAAAGGACTCTTAACGATTTTTTCCATCGCCGTAGCAAACATCGGCCCAGACTGGGTCAAAGAAAGATTCTCCACCCCGAGGCAGGAAGCCAAGGAGCCGAAGAGGAAAAGCAGGATAAAGCCCAAGCCGACTAAAGAAACTTTAAGATGCGGGAAGCGGCCTTTAATGACCATGAATAAGCCAAGGAGAATAACAGCGCCTAACCCGACCAGCCCAAAAACACCGAAAGCATAAACGAAGCAGTAAGCGATGAAATGGCCGACATAGCCGTAATTAATAAAACCGGCCGTGCCAAAAAGAATCAAAATAAGCCCGTAAAGGACTGCGAACATCCTTTTGGAGGTAAACCAGCTTTCCTTAGCGGCCTTTAAGCCAGCCTGATCAGAAACCGCATTATCATTTTCTGCCATATAAATAAAGTATTACCTATCTATTATACTAGATAGTCTTTATGAATAACGCTTGAAATTTTCCTTTTTTGGCTTCGAAAAGAAGAAAAGACACTCTACTTGGTTTTAAGAAAAGGCCTTCCGTCGATAAACGGCTGACGCTGGGAGAACTCCCCGACCTTCAGATCCTTTAAAGACGTCTCCAAAATATTAAGTTTGGCATCGAGATCATCCAGAACATGGAGGACAAAAGCTTCGGGGGTCATCGGGAAAACCGGAGACCCGAAATCCGGCTGGCCATGGTGAGCCAAAATCATATGCTCAATAATCGTAAGTTTGTCTTTCGGCGTGCCGATTCTCTCACCCGCCTCTCCCACAATCATTGTTCCCATGGTGATATGGCCAAGCATGTTGCCTTCCATGGTATAAGAAGAAGCCAAGACGCCATCCATTTCCTTCGTCTTGCCGACATCGTGAAGCAACGCTCCGCAGAGAAGATAATCTTCGTTGAGGAAAGGATAGTTCTTGCAGATGTCGATAGCATCCTTAGCAATAGAAAGCGAATGGTAGACAATGCCTGCCCGATAAGCGTGATGAACGCTGACCGCAGCCGGAAAAGTAAAGTATTTCTCCTCGTTTTCCTTGATGACCGTTTCGGTCAAAAGCTTAAGGTCCGGATCCTGAATCAAAGCAATGGTTTCCTTAACTCTCTTGTAAAGCTCCTCATCCTGAATAGGACAGGAGAGATAAAAATCACTCGGGTCATACTCCCCTTCCTGCATAGGGCTAGCCGCCTCAACTTTAATCTGCGGGCTGTTTTTGTATTTGAAAATGGTTCCCGTGATGCGGACGATTTTTCCCGGGGCTAAAACCTCGCCGTCTGTATCCTCAATTGACCATTTCTTGCCATTGATGGAGCCGGTGATATCCTGCAGCTGCATGGACAGATATGCTGAGCCATTAGAAGCGATGCCCCGTTCGCAGCTTTTAACTAAAAGGGGGCCTTCAAAAGCTCCGCCTTGATCCAAAACGTCTTTTAAATATGCCATTTTATTCGTGCTCCTCTGCTTCTTTCACAATATCATTATATTCATATTTTCGAGCCAATAATCTTTTAGCCGTTTTCATCTTCGCCTCTTTAGGATTATCCCCCTGGGCGATAAACCGGCGGTATATTTCTTCATACTCGGCTTTTAAAGAAACTTCCTGACGGGCTTTGAGCCTTGCCCTCAAGCCTGAATTGCTGGCGATAAAGCGGCTAACTTCTTCTTCCGCTTTTTCGTAAGAATAGCCGAGCCGGACAAGCCGGATAGCTGCATTAGCGGCAATCGTCTGAATATTCCGCCCATGGGCTTTTTCCACCGCTTGGCTGACAGCCGCTTGGGTGTTGTCATCGAGGCCTAGCGAAATATAGAATTCCCTGGGTGATGTGGAAGAATAGCCTTCCTTAGATAAATCCATGAGTATTTTTTCTTTCGACTGTCCCAAGTCATGAGCGGCTATTATGTACTCACGGACATAGTCATCGTCATTAATTATGCCCTGCTGGACTGCTTTCAAGACGGTTTCATTGGCCTGCTGGTAACTGGCTTTCTTGACCATCATCATCTTCTCAACAAGCTTTTTCCTTGAATAAAGCCTTCCGGAGGAAAGGAGACTCAGCAGATAAGAGTAAAGACCGATATCTTCCTTGGACTCATTCAAGGCCGCTATGGTCGCCTTATCTAGTTTTTTGCCAGGATAAATGCGCGGTCCATCTAAATAAGCACCCATGGAAACCGTGATGCTCTTCCCATCGACAAAACAGATGCGGACCGAATCCGCACCCGGAATAAGCTCTTTTACTGTCTCACCAGAACTTGCGGATGGCTTTTTCATAAACCTGATGAATCCTTTCGAAGAAAAGCCCGAGGCCGAACTTCTTCACGTCATTTTCGTAAGCCTGCTTGATAAGTTTGTCTTTAGTCTCTTCTTCCATGCTCAGCAGGAGGAAAAGCTTTTCCCCAAAAGATTCAGAATCCTTAAAGAAAAAGCCCGTTACCCCATCGATAATCGTTTCTTTCAGATTCAAGTCAAAACGGGCCATAACAGGCTTTTTCGCTGCCATTGCCTCAATATAAGTAAGCCCCTGAGTCTCGGAGACTGAGGCTGAAACATAAACATCGCCTAAGGCGTAGTAAAGAGGAACTTTTTCGTGCTTAACGGCTCCGGTAAAGACAACGTCCTTCTGCAATCCCAGTTCCTCGCTCAGCTTTTCTAAGCCTTCTTTCGCCGGGCCGTCACCGACAATAAGCAAAGCCAAATTAATATCAGGATGGCTCTTTTTAAAATCCGCGTAATATTTCATGACTAAATCGTTGGCTTTTTCCTTTGCCAGGCGCCCCAAAATAAGGAGAACTTTACGGCCGCCTAAACCGTACTGCTGCCTTAAAGCCTCCACTTCCTTCGGATCGTTCTTCTCCGGGCTTAAAGGCGTCAGATCAATGCCGTTTGGAACCACATTAATGAACTTCTTCACCCCATATCTTTTTAAGGCGAGTTCGGTCTTTTCGGAAGTCGTGACAAATTCGGTCGTGGAGTCGCCAATCATCGTCGAAACAAAAGCCACAGCCTTCTTGGCCGCCGAATCAATAGGCTTAAGGCCACCAGTGACATAGTAAGTGTAATCCTCATACATGGTATGGTAAGTATAAATCAGAGGAATAGAATATTTTCTTGCCAGAATACGGCCGAAAATGCCGATTCCGACTTCGGTCTGAACATGGATGACATCCGGATGGAAAGCCACTATCAGTTTTTCAGCTCGGCTGGAATAAAAACCAGCGAACTTATAGTTATAAAGCCTTTTGACGGTAATCCCCGGCATTCTGATAATTCCGTCCTGATAAGTCATCTTCCTCTGCTTGTCCAGCGCTACAGTAACCACGAGGACATCATCCCCATGCTGCCTTAAGGCCTCAGCCAAAGTGGCCGTGGCGGTCGCCACGCCGTTAATCTGAGGCGGATAAGTGTCACTGAACAATGCTACTTTCATCCCTATTCTCCCTTTTCAGAATTTTCTGTTTTGTTCTCCGCAGCCTTTTTCTCATCGGCTTTATGCTTGCGGGCCACTCTTTTCTCTTCTCTTTCCTTCTTGCGGCGGTCCTTCTTTTCCTGCCGTTTCCGCAGATCTTCCAAATCATCCTTAATGGCCTTTTCAATCTGCAGGTCTTCGGTTTCCGAGCGATTAGAATTGGCATCTCCTTCCAAGCGGTAAGCATCCATATAAGCCTGCTTGAGCTCTTCTTTCGACTCCTGAATAATCGGGGAATCTTCCTCATAAATGGACTTCTGTGAGAATATCAAAGTGTCCTTAATCGAGCGGAAAGATGAATCGACCTGCTCAGGGGTCATATAAAGCGAATCTTCTTTTAAAGCCTGAGCCTGCCTTAGATGCGTTCGCCGCCACCAAGGTATCTTCTTTTTCGGATTAACCACTGGCTGGGATAGAACTTCCGTCTCTTCCACCGGCTTAAGAACCGGTTCCTCAATAGATGTATCCCCATTTTCGGCAAGATTTCGCGCTAAAGATACAATCTGCAGTTCAACGAAGGTTTCTCTCCCGTTATAGTTCGTGATGTTCTTCTTCGGTGAGCCACGATAAGAAACGAAGACAAAGAAGCCGATAAAGAGAACCAGATAGAAGGTTATCGAGCGATTAAGAATATTGGCCGCGGAGGTCATTGAGTCACTGCCGTAAAGACGAGTGAACAAGAGATAGAAAGCATATTCAGCACCGCCCGAGCCGCCCGGAGTCGGAACAAAAGTCGTCAGCATGGTTGCGAAGGCGCTATCCCATAAAGAGGCCATGAACTTCCCGCTCATATCCACCCCCAAGGCTAAGCCGGCAAAATACGGGGACATATTGAAGAACGTCCATTTCCCGGTTTCCAGCAGCAAAGAAATCAAAAGGATAGGCCAGTTGCGCAGAAGCCTGGAGACCTCGATGCGGAAGGTGGCGACCTGAGCCGCCAAAGAAGCCTTTTTCTTTGCCGGATCCTTAATTAGGTGCAATTTTGCCCCGATGCCTATGACAGTGTTTAAGACAAAGCGATGGAAAGGCTTGGAATAAGAGAGGAAAAGAAGCATCGCCAAAGAAAAGACGTTGACGCCTAAGCCGATAAAAGCCAGCCAAATAGGAGAGAAAACCATATGCCAAGAACCGATATCAAAGCTGACATCAATCATGCTGGCTATCGTATCTTTGTAGCCGAAAATAAAAGCGGCAATGTTATATAAGACAACTGATGACTGAGAGACGATGAAAAGCATGACGAGAATCGAAGCTGAATCCGCCGGCTGTACGCCCTGCTTGGAAAAAGTAAAAGCCTGAACAAACTGGCCGCCAGAAGAGAAAGGCGTAATAGCCGAAAAAAACGATCCGATTAAGCCATTCAAAACGCCCTGATACAAATGGTATTGTCGCTTGTACATCTTTGTAAGGACCGTAAGAGTTGCACCTTCTAAAAGAAAGCAGACAATGGCCAAGGCACACATGACAAAGACGAATGAAACCTTAGCCTCCGCAAGCACAGTTATAATTGCCTGAGGATCATCTTTTAGGACATAATAAACAGCTAAGCCAGTAACGGCCAGCATCAAAGCAACGTACATTATGTATTTCTTGATATTAGATTTCTTCTTGGCAGATTCCTTTTTATCTACGCTATCCGAAGGAACCTGATTAACTGTTTCTGGCATAAAAAAATCGCTCCGTTTCCAACATATATATTCTACCTTATTAGCAAGGTAAATATCTTATCAGCATGATATAATTTGATCAACGAGGAAACTTAAATAATCATGACGAGTCGAGACCCACATAAGCGCATCACTTCAGCTATGGCCCTTTCGGCTATCGGCTTGGCTTTGGGCATCCTCGCCCTGTCTTTGACTTACGTTATCCCCTTCAGCGAACTGCTGGCTGTAGTTTTCATCCCGTTCTTGGCCGCCTTGATTGTCCTAAAAGGCGATTACCGCTCAGCTTTATTGTTTTTGGCGGGTTCTGTCGCGGTTTCCTTCATCGACATGCAGGAAGGCTTCTTTGAATATCTTCCTAACGTCATCATAGGGCTCTGCTTCGGCTTTGCCGTCAAGAAAACCGGCCTTTCTTATCCTTCCTTTCTCTGTCTAATCATCATTTCCTTAATCATCAATCTCCTGATGATCTACCCGGTTAATTTTTTCTATAAGGTTGATATGATTCAAATCTATGGCAGCCTCTTCAAAATGACCAGAGCCGCTTTTACCCCCTTATTCGGCCTATTTACCCTCTTGATAGTCTTCATTCAATCGCTCATCACTTATCTCATCATTGCCGGGGAATTGAAAAAGGTTCAGCCTAATTTAAGAGAAGATGACTATGACATTGACTTCACCTTCTGCCTTTCTATAGACAGCATCACTTTCTTAGCCATCGTTCTTTTTGCTTTTATCTCCGAGGGCTTCGGAGCCAACTACATCCTTAATGGCCTGTTTTTAATTGAAGGCCTTGTCCAAGCCGTCATCTTTTTCCGAAAAAAATTTTTGCCTTGGATGATTGCCGGAAGCGCAGTTAGCTTAGTCGCCTCTCTTCTGATCCTGTTCCTAGCCCCGGCCAGCTATAAGTATTTATTCTTTGCACCCATATCTTTTATTGGGTCTACTATATCGATTATTATGCTAAACTATTCTCGAAATAGGCCTGAAGAAGAAACACCAGAAACCAAAGATTTGCTCAAGGAACAGGAAACCGCAAATGAACGAGTTCTTTAAACGCATCGGCATCGGCATCGTCGTCATAATATCCTCCCCTCTGTGGCTGGCTTATTTTTTAGTTTATGTTTTATTTGGAACCCTAGCTATCCTCTTTGCGCCCATACGCCTTCTCATTGCCTTAATAACCAAAGAAAAATTCACTGTCAAATCAGAATATGATGCTAAAGCTGAAGCAATCCTAAAAGGCGGCGTAGTCCCGCCGGCTGGTTCAGTTCCAGCCAGTCAGCCCAATGCCTTCCCTGTTAATCAGCCCACAATGAGCCAAACAGGTATTCCTAATCCGAACTACCAGCCTAATCAGGTGCCTTACAACGGCGGCTATCCGGCTAATTATCCTCCGCAGAATGCCAATCCTTATCCGCCTAATGCTTATCCCCAGCCCAACCCTTTCCATGAAGCCAACTATGCCAACGGGCAAAATCCTAACGGCACATATAATCCCAACTATCCGAACAACGGGAATTTCAATAATCCCAACGGCGGCCAGGGAGGAGCCAATTAAAGATGGACACTCTAATCTATGCTTTAAGCTTTACCGGCAAAACCATGTCCGAATCCGATAAGAAAGTCCTTATCGCGCTGCTTTTCATCGTCCTGCTAATCATCCTCTTATTCGGATACCTGCAAAAACTCGTCGGTTGGATTATGTATAACCAAGGCTTAGCCATCGATACTATGATGTACGATATCATCCGCACCGGAGTAATCAAAGACAAAAAGACTTTTAAAAGGGAAGCCTACCGCAAATCCGATGTTCTCTTCTTAAAACAAGCCTGGTTGCCTTTTGTAGGGCTCCTGGTTTTTGTCGCTTTGCTTTTAGGCTACGGCTGGTCAACTTCTGACCCGGGGCTCAGTTATTTTGGAAAAGCCTGGAACGAGATGTTTCCGCCGCTCAACTGGCACATCAGTTCCTTCTTTGGCTTAAATATCCCTACAGACTGGGTCTCTATGTATCCTGGAACCTCATTCAATTTTTCTCTCGATAATGGCGGGACTTTCTATGCCGGAAAGTTCGTTACGATTGTCGTCTTGTTAGGCTTACTAATCTTCGGGATCTGGTATTTGGTCCGCATCCAAGGTTACATGGCCCGCTCGATGCGTGTCCGCCAGCTCTGCCGCACTTACTTTAATAAAGACCTCAACAAAATCGCTGTTGACCACGCTTAAAAAAGGAGAAAACATATGTCAGAAATCAAAAATGTTTTAGTCACGGGTGGGATGGGCTACATCGGCTCCCACACTGTCTGCGCTTTAGTTGAGAAAGGCTACAGCCCCATTATCTTCGACGACCTTTCTAACTCTTCTCTGGCCGTTCTTCCGCGTTTGGAAAAAATAACCGGAAAGAAAATTCCCTTTATCCAAGCCGACTGCACCAAAAAAGAAGAAGTCGAAAAAGTCTTCCAGACTCACAAGATCGATGCTGTCATTCATTTTGCCGGCTTTAAGGCAGTGGGCGAATCTGTCAGCAAACCTCTGGAATACTATCAGAACAACCTCGATTCTGCCATGGTCTTAATCGGAGCTATGCGCACTTACGGCGTTAAAAATCTAATTTTTTCATCTTCAGCAACCGTTTATGGCACGCCTGACCATGTTCCGCTTTTAGAGACAGATCCTGTCGGCACAGCCACCAATCCGTACGGAAACACCAAAATCATCATCGAGCGAATCCTGACGGATTTCTGCAAAGCCAATCCGGACATGAACATCGCCCTGCTCCGCTACTTTAATCCAATCGGTGCTCATCCATCGGGCTTAATCGGCGAAGCGCCGAACGGAATTCCCAATAATCTCATGCCTTATATCACCCAGGTCGCCGTCGGCAAGCGTGACCACCTCACCATCTTCGGAGACGATTATCCGACTCCGGACGGAACCTGCGTCCGTGATTATATCCATGTCTGCGATTTAGCAACCGGGCATGTCCTGGCCTTAAAGAAACTCGCTTTAAACCCGGGCCTGGTTATCTATAACTTAGGAACCGGTCAGGGAACATCTGTCTTCGAATTAGTCCACGCCTATGAAAAAGCCACGGGAATCAAGATTCCTTATGTCGTTGGCCCGCGCCGTCCAGGCGATGTTCCGGAAAACTATGCCGGGACTAAAAAAGCCGAAGCGGAACTGGGCTTCAAAGCTCGGTTTTCTATAGAGGACTCTTGCCGTGACTCCAATCACTGGCAGACCCTTAACCCGAACGGGTACGATCGGTAAAAATTAAAAGACGGCCGTCATCGTGCAGTCAAGGCAAGATGGAAAGCGGCCGTCTTTTTTATTGCTTCTGAGCTAATTCGTCAAAGGAAATAATCGCACAGTTAGGATTAGCCAGAGTAATATACCCGTTCCGATTATAAACATCGTCCCGGTTATAACTGATAACCTGGCCTTTAGTATCAGTAAAGATGCCGCCGGCTTCCAAAACGATGCACTGAGGCGCGCAGGTATCCCATTCCTTGGTCCCGGCCCCGATATTGATAGCTATCTCGGCTTTGCCTTCAGAAATCAAACAGGCTTTCCAGGCTGAGCCCCAGCTCTTCTCTTCCTCAATCTGGCTGGCATGCTTGACCATCAGAGACTCAAGATATTCATTCTTATGGCAGGATGAAGCCAAAACCCGGAAAGAAGAACGGCGATAAGAAGCGTGAATGGAGCGGATCATCTTTCCCTCTTCCTTCAAATAGGCACCATGCTCTTTGACCGCAAAATAAACCGCACCGGTCGCAGGAATGACAACGACGCCCACGACAGGGACATGATGGTCGACTAAAGCTAGATTGATGGCGAACTGACCATCTTTTTTAACAAAATCAGATGTGCCGTCCAAAGGATCGATGATGAAGACCTTGTCTTTCTCTAGCCTGATTTTGTCATCCGCGTCTTCTTCCGTAAGAATTCCGTAAGAGGGGAAGGCTTCAAGCAGGCCTTTTTTAATCAGAAGGTCAGAAGCCTTATCAGCATCAGTAACAGGAGAGTTATCAGACTTTATTTCTATTTCAAAGCCCTTGTTATAAATCTCCATGATTTTCTTTGAAGCCTGCTGGCCTAAGGACACAAGCGCAGCCAGCTCAGATGAATACGGAGCGAAAGAGGCTAAAATGGTCTTTTCGCATTCTTCGATAATCCGATCAGTTTCTTCCCAGCTGGAAGCCGTACAGCCTGAAGCATTAAAATGCCCTCCGCCATGGAACTTAACGGCAATGGCGTGAACATCGTAATTGCCAAATGAGCGCAGTTCCACGAATATTTTCCCATCGGCATCTTCCCCGAAGGTCACAAAAATCTTCGAAGCATCAATGTAACCGATAGAGTTTACAAAAAGCGCAGCGGAATGGCCTTCAAAGCCATATTCATGCCCATCTTTATAGGGGATTTTGCAGTAAGCCACTCCGAAAAAAGTCTTCTGATAGTGGGAATACATATATCCCTTGAACTTAATTACTTTTTCACTTGTGACATTCAGCACGGCATAGATGGCCTCAATATCGGCGCCGTCTTGAACCAGTCGAGAAAAAGCGGCAAACAAATCAGATGAATAGGCAAACTGGAAACGCCCTGAATCCGTAATAATGCCGGTAGCTAAAAGGCTGGCAACCATTTTCGGAAAAGGCTTAGAGGCATATTTTGAGATAAAAATCTTGTACAGCAAAGCGGTACAGGAAGCCAAAGAATCTTCAATGATTTCCAAACCGCCGAACTCTTCGCTGAAAGCATGATGGTCAATTTTGACAATGCCTTTCCCTTTTAAGGCAAAGCCTCGCGGATCTCCGCATCTTTTCTTATCCGAAAGATCCACAAAAATATGCAGAGCAGACTCAATGTCCTCATCAGACACATCATCAGCACGCGGGAAACCCTGAGGAATGGCGCCGATATCCGTTCCGGTCACCTTTATGCTTTTCTGAGGATACAGATCCTGCAGCAAAAGCTTAAGGGCTTCTGAAGAAGAGTAACAATCCCCATCCGGATAGACGTGTCCGAAAATGACGATACGGTCATTTTGTTCCACTAGCGAGAAGAATTCCTGATATAAATCCATATTTGTGCGCTTTCTAAGAAAAAAGAGGCGGTTTTTACCGCCTCTTTATCTTATCAGATTTAACAGTTTAGGCAAAATCGGAACTAATTGCCGGAAGTACCGAACTCTTCCTTCTTGAATTCTTCTTCTTCCTTGCCTATATTCTCTTCTTCGCCATCATAAGAATCAGCGGCCGGAGTCTCTTCGCCAAGCTCAGGCTCTTTTTCAGCGTCTTCGCTCTCATGCTCCTCGCCCTCTTCTTCATCATCATCGTCTTCATCATCGTCGTCTTCATCGATACGATCATTGTAAGCATCGTTCATATCGATATGGGCCTTTTCGAACGGAACTCTCTCTCTTAAATCCCAGAAGTTATCTGCTAAGACAACAAAGCGGCCGTCCGTCGAAAGGTTAGTGTAGAACTGAGAAATACGAATCTTTTTCTCTTCCTCACTCATTCCTAATTCCTTGACAACCTCGTTAACCAAGTCCGAAAAGGAAATCGACGTGCCCTTCTTCTGCAGAATCTCGTAGCTGACGTCAAGCATTGATTTCTTCATAATTTTTTCCTCTCTATTAAGAACTATTGAAGACATCTAGAAATCATCATTACATATGCTCCGGAGCGTTGACACCGACCAGGTTAAGCCCTTCTTTAAGGACAATCTGGCTGGCCTGAACTAAGCCCAGGCGCGCAGCAGTCAAACTCGGATTAGCCGGATCAAGAACGCGGCACTGCGTATAAAAGTCATTTACGCAGGCAGCCAATTCTCTCACGTAGATAGTAATTTTAGAAGGCGATAATGTCAAGCCAGAATCAAGGATAACCTTCTTAAAGTCAGAAAGTTTTTTCATCAAAGCCAATTCGGAAGGCTCCTTAAGCCCTTCTCCGCTGGCATCGATTTTATAAGAAGCCTTGCCCATTTCCAAAAGAGCGCAAAGACGCGCGTGAGCATACTGGCAGTAGTAAACCGGATTAACGGTTCCTAAAGTCTTGGCTAAATCGATATTGAAATCCAAATGCTGAGAATTTGCGCGGGAAACAAAGAAGAAACGGACCGAATCCACGCCGCATTCTTCAATAAGCTCTTTTAGAGAAATGGCGTTGCCCGTTCTTTTCGACATCTTGTATTCCTGGCCGTCTTTAAAAAGACGAACCATCTGAACCAAATCAACATCCAGCTTATCGGGATTGTAGCCTAAAGACTTCATGGAAGACTTGATACGGGCAATATAGCCATGATGGTCAGCGCCCAGCAAATCTATAAGCCAAGAATAGCCGCGGTCAAACTTGTATTTATGATAAGCAATATCCGGGAGGAGATAAGTATAAGAGCCATCTGATTTGACGATAACACGGTCTTTATCATCTCCGTCTTTAGTCGTGTTGAGGAACAAAGCCCCTTCGTTTTCGTAACAGACAGGCTTTAACAGACCCAAAACCTGCTCGACTTTCCCATCGTCGCGAATCTTCTGCTCGGAAGAAAAGACATCAAACTCCACGCGGAATTCCGCCAAGTCTTTCTTGATGTTTTCCAGAGCCAGCTCAATGCCTCTTGCTCTAAAAAAGGACAGCTCTTTGTCTTTGTAGGAATCTTTGCCTTCTTCATAAAGTTTCTCAGCAAAAGCAATAATATCGGGCCCATGATAGCCGTTTTCAGGCACTTTGGCTTCTTTATCGCCGAGTTTTTCCAAATAACGCGCCTTCAAAGACTCCGCTAAGACATTAATCTGGTTGCCAGCATCGTTAACATAATATTCGCGGGTCACATCGTAACCGCACTTAGATAAGATGCGGTATAAAGAATCGCCGATAGCCGCCCCGCGAGCATGGCCCAAATGCAAAGCTCCGGTCGGATTAGCCGAAACATACTCCAAAAGCGTTTTTTCATGCTTGCCATAATCCAGCTGGCCATAAGACTCCCCGGCTGCATTGATTTCCGCAACAATAGATTCCACCTGCTCGGCGGAAAGGAAAAAGTTAACAAAACCGGGCCCGGCTTTTTCGATTTTCTTGATTTCTTTGATTTCCCCTAAAGGGAAGGCTGCAATGATTTCATCAGCAATGGCCGCCGGCGCTTTATGAAGCGTACGGGCCAGCTTTAAAGCCACAGCCGAAGAAAGATCGCCCTGTGCGGTGAACTTCGGGGTTTCCAAGACGATGTCTTTTTCTTCAACTTCCCCGCCGATAGATTTAACGGCCTTCAACAGGCCTTGTCTGATTTTATCTTCAACTGCCATAATTAATGCTCCTTAACTAGAAGGACGCTGGCAAAAGCGCCCACTCCCTTTCCTGCCCCGATAGCATCTAAGCCTTCATTCGTCCCTGCCTTAACTGAGACATTGCTGATGTCTGTCTTCAGAACAGAAGCCAGATTTTCACGGATTTTCTGAATATAAGGATGAATATGCGGCTCTTCAAGTATCAGAGAAGAATCGACGTTTCCAATTATATATCCATTTTCCTTCATCTTCTTCAGCGCAAATTCTACGATAAGAGCCGAATCCATATTTTCGGTCGCCGGATCAGAAGAAGGAAAATAAGTCCCTAAGTCACCTATAGCCAAAGCCCCAAAAATCGCTTCCGCCACAGCGTGGAACAGCACATCCCCATCTGAACGCGCGTCTTCTGTAAAGGCATAAGGAATCCTGACTCCGCCTAAAAGGAGGAACTCCCCCTTCTTCAGACGATGGACATCGTAGCTCGTTCCGATGCGGATTTTACCTGCCTCTGACATAATTATCCTTATTACTTAGTGACGTTAAACTTAATGAAGAGAATGTCACCGTCATTGACGACGTAGTCCTTGCCTTCGGTGCCAATCTTGCCGGCCGCTCTTAAGGCCACTTCCGTCTGATACTTATCAATATCGTCATAAGCGTAAACTTCAGCTTTGATGAAACCCTTCTGGAAATCAGTATGAATAAGGCCTGCGCATTCCGGAGCTTTCATGCCCTGATGGAAAGTCCAAGCCCGAACTTCATCCGGACCAACCGTAAAGAAAGTGCGAAGACCTAAAAGGTGATAAGCCGCAATAGCGACTTTTTCCAAGCCTGACTCATGGGCGCCGAGCATGCTCAGATATTCGTTTCTTTCCTGTTCGGAAAGCGGAGCAAGGTCTTCTTCAACTTTGGCGCAGACAGGAATAGCCACACAATGCTCCTTCTCCGCAAAAGCCTTAACCTTGGCGTAGTTCTTATCCGAATCCGGATCGGCATAAGCCGTTTCTGCCACATTGCCAACATAAATAACCGGCTTTAAAGTCAAAAGATCCAACGGATAAAGGTACTTTTTCTCTTCTTCAGTCAAAGGAATATCACGGACCATGGTGCCGGAATTCATCAGCGGAAGAATCTTATCAATGACGGCCATCTCCGCCAAACCGTCTTTATCTTTGGAGACCTGAGCTTTTTTCTGGGTCTTCTCTTTTCTCTTGTTGATCTGATCGATATCTGACATGACCAATTCAAAGTCGATTTCATCGATATCGCGCAGAGGGTCGACGCTGCCTTCAACATGAATAATATCCGGATTCTCAAAACAGCGGACAACATGGATGATGGCATCGCAGTTGCGAATGTTACCCAAGAACTGGTTGCCTAAGCCTTCGCCTTTTGAAGCGCCTTTGACAAGTCCGGCAATATCCGTAAATTCAAATGTAGCCCGAACCTTGGATTTTGGATTGAAAAGTTCACAGAGGCGGTCGAACCTCTTATCCTTAATCTCGACGATGCCTGTATTGGGGTTAATCGTGGCGAAAGGATAATTTTCCGCGATGACATGTGAATTTGTGATGGCGTTAAAAAGAGTTGATTTTCCGACGTTAGGCAAGCCGACAATTCCTGCTTTAAGTGACATTTTATTTCTCCGTTCAGAATTTCATAAATATATTTACTAGTAAATATAGCATTAGAAATTTTAGCACCTAACTAATTCATAAACAATAAACCCCAAGGACAAAAAGCACACAAAAAGGGCTAAAACTATCTAAAAATTAAAAACTCCCTAGCCTAAGCTAGGGAGAAAGTGTTCTTTTTTATCTAACCAGTGATAATAATCGATGGTTATTATTTTGCCTGATCAGGAGTGGCGGCGGCAGCTGCGACCTTCTTAACGTTAGAAGCTCTCAAACCGCGATCGGACTGCTCAACGTCGAATTCGACTTTCTCGCCTTCGGCAGCAGTCTTGTAGCCATCCATCACAAGGGCAGAATAGTGGAAAAAGACATCGGTTCCATCCTCAGCGCGGATGAATCCATAGCCCTTATCCTTGTTGAACATCTTAACAGTACCCTTCATGGAAAAAGCCTTTCATAGTGCTAGTGTATCTAAGCACGTGATTAATATAGCACACTCTCAGAAAAGTTGCATCACTTTTCGGCTTGTTTTTTAAAAACTTTGAAAAAAGCGCTTTTATAGCCTCCTAACAAAAGATAGTTTATCGTTTGTCTTTGGCAAAAAAGCCTTAATTATCGGACTTTTTATAAACTCTTAACAAATCGGCTTTTCTTATTTCGAAACTCGATAAAAAAGCAGAAATGACAAATAATGCCATGGCACAGAGCAAATTCAACAAGAATATTTCAGGAGCCGCAAACATGAAGGAAATGCCCATTTTCACCTCTAAGCTTTTCCCAAAAGCCCAGGAAAAAACAAGCAAGAAAGCGGAAGATGAAAAATATGCTGCCAGACAAATCAAAAATCCCGATGTCATATAAAACCCCGATATCTCCCTCTTTGTAAAGCCCATGAGACTCATCATGCCTATTCGCTTTTCTCCTTCTTTGATGAAGAAAAAAATAACAAGTCCCATCAAAACCGAGGCTATTAAGGAGGAAAACAAGGCAAAAGCCAGAAGCCCCTTTTCAATATAAGAGACAATCTGATCAATGGATTCCGCCACTTTCAGAAGAGGAAGAGAAAAATGGTATTCTGGAAACTCTTCTTTCAGTATTTTCAAAATACTATTCATATCCGAGCCGTCTTTAAACTCCATCAAGGCGTGGTCTAAAAGCGAATCGCTAAGGCTTATGTTCAGCTGATCCTGCTCCAGTGCATTTAAAAAACGCGGTTCCTGAAGGATAAGATTTTCTTCCGAATCAATTAGACCGGTAATAATAACTGAACCGTCGCTGAAGATGTTCTTATATCCGCCTTGCTTATAAACGGTCTCGGCTAAGCAAGTCAGATAAAGCTTCTGGTCCAGGCATTCATTGTTCTGAAACAGCAGCTTAGCCAAGGAAGATGAAATAAGTGCTTGATTGAAACCAGAAGGATAAGAGCCCTTTAAAAGCGGCGGTTTATTCAAATATGGCTTGAACTGCAGGGGCTTTTTCTGAACGCCGGACAAATCTCCCATGACAACTCCCGGGCCAAAAGATATCGTGGAGCCTTGAAAACCATGCAGGTCAAACTGAGCCTCATAGTTAAAGTCGGCTATCTGGTTTAGCAGACCTCGGTCACCGGAAGCGTAAACGGGCTTAAGAAAGCCACCGCCCAAGCCCTGGGAAGAAAAGTAGTAAAAAGAATCTGAATAGTAAATATTGCTTACTTCTTTGGAAAACTCTTTTTGTATCTTCTGAACGTCAGCGAAAGACAAAGTGGAACTATAACCATTTAAAAGCAGTAAACGGTCTCCGGTTTTTTCGTCTTCCGGATGATAATAAGAAAGCAATTCGTTTCTTAATGGGCTTAAGAAAAAGCCCTTGTAATCTTCTTCCCCAGCAAAGGCATCCAAAAATTCCCTCTTTCTGGCAATATTAACCATCAAGTAATAACCTTTAAAAACCTTGGCGCGGCCAAGGTCGGCTTCTTCTCTCCGACTGACGTTCTGAAAACACATGAAATCATCAAAAAGCCATTCAGCAAAAAGCGGATTGGTATGAATAAACTGACTGTGTCCGGTAAAGATAATCTTCCTAACCTTAAACAAGAAGGAAAGGCGATAACGGATGGAAGAATTTTCTATTTTGCCGTTTACCACTATCGAGTTATGAAGCAAATAGTCATTAAGCCCAAGAAAAACATCTTTTTCCATTAAGCCGAATAAGCCTGATAAGGACTCTGCGTCTTTCTGGCTCAAGCCTAATCCGATTTCCTCTTCGGAAAAGTCAAGACTGCCAAAACCCGCACCTTCCTGGCCGAGTTCTTTATAGTAAGTGGTCTCCGCCAGGCTTCGAAAATCCAGCGAAGGCAACAAGAGTCTCTGATCACCATTCAGAAAATAAAACTGATTGGCGTTAACAAAGAAGTTTTCAAAGTCACCTTCATAATAAGCGCCATAGCCGAGCAAAGAAGAATACTTCCCGCATAAGGACTGGGCCCGATAGAACGGGGCGGAAGAAAAGTCGGAATCAGTCATTCGGTTTTCAGCTTCCTCAATCAGAAGAGTGTTAGGATTAGCCGCATCCGCAAAGTAACTGAGAAGACTGGAGGATATCCCTTTTGAGATAAGACAGGTCAGTCCTATAGAAATTAGAGCCAAGGACGAGGCAAAAGAAGAAAAGGACACATGAAGAATATTCGATAGAAACATCCTTATAACGTACTTTAGAGTTTTAATTGCAGTAAAAGGTTTACGGCCGCCCGTTTTCTTTACATCAATTATTCTCATCGGAGTCTGATAAAAGCCATCATTGAGGGCCCCATCAGCCATTCTTAAAACGTGCCCTTGAGGATCAAGTTCATCCGTGTTATGCGTAACGACGATGACAAGACTGCTCTTGGATTTCTCCCGGATTATAGCGTTAACCTGCTTCCTTTTCTTTTCATCTAAAGGACCTAAGGGCTCATCCAAAAGAAGAATGGAAAAATCACGGACTAAGGCCCGAGCAAGACTGACTCTTCTCAATTCTCCGCCTGATAAAGCCGAGCATTTCGACCTTAGCAGTTCTTTTAAAGAAAGCCTCTTCGCGGCTTGGATAATCCTAACCTTTTTTTCGGCTTTGGAGAGGCTGTAGATTTCTAAAGGCAAAGTCAAAGCCTCTTCTACGGTCTCGTAGCTTCCAACTAAATCTTCCTGAGTGGAATAAGCCATCTCACAGCGGTACATTTCTCCTCTCTCGCTTTCGCTCAATTCTTTTAGATTTTGACCATTGATGCTTATTTCGCCTTCATAAGAATTAAATAAGCCGGACAGGACATTAAGAAAAGTCGTTTTTCCTGACCCGGATTCACCAGTCAGATAAAAAAGGCCCTGGCTGGGGAAAACAAAACTGATGCCTTTAAGAACAGGCTTAGAGCTTCCTGGATATGCGAAAGTCAGATTCTTTACCTCAATCATGTCACTCTCCTTTTAAGGAAAGAACCAAATCCCTAACGTAGATGCGGTGAAGCGGAAGCATGCCTGAAGCCCAGGCAAAAGAATAAGAAAGGAAAAGCAATAAAACCCAGGGTAGGAAGCCTAAATCGAGTCCGATGAAAGAAGAAAGACCATATCCAGCCAACAGCCAATTTCCAATGAGGCGGAAAAGCAAGAAAAAAAGGGCCGATAAAACAATAATGCCAGCAGCTAGAATCAGAATCTGTCCCTGCCCCAGTCGGTAGAAATCCTTCTTGGTGATATGAAAGGACAGATAAACCGCCATTTCTTCTTTCTTTTCCTTGTAAAGGGATTCGACAATTACGATTTCCAAAAAGAATGAGCAGAGCGCAGAAAGGCCGAGAAAAATAGAGGCAAAAGAAGCAAAGGAAGCAGTGATGTCCTGCAAAGATGAAGCCATTTCCAAGGGGTAAGAAAGAAATTCCGCTTCATCTTCCGGTACGGCCGCTTTTAAAGTCAGGGGATCAGCGCAATAAGCTAAAGTTTTAAAGGAAGTTAAAGGATCATCCTCATCAGCATAAATATCCAGCCTTTCCTGCAAAGTGAAATCTCTGTTCCAAGCTTTAGAGAGATTTGAAAGCCTTTTTGAAAGAACGTGGTTTTTTAAAAGAGGCAAATCATAAAACAAGGAAGCGCGGGAAACGATATCTTTCTGACAGCTGAGGCCCACAACCTTAAAAGCTATGGATAAAGATAAGATGTCTGTGACCTGCTTATCAGAGGTGATTTTTGTGACTATGGAGGCATCGTTATGAAACTCAATAAGACTGCCTAAGCCCAGTTTGCTTTCCGAAGCCTCCTGCAAAGCCGAATTAATAACGCATTCATCGTATGCCTTAGGGATGCGGCCTTCTTTCAAACGCTCTGCTTCCGGAAAAGAAGGCGTGAAAAACACGTTGTCCTTAAAACCGCTTTCGACACACTGAGCTTCTTTCAGCGTGGGGATAAAAAAGTCCAAAGAAGGATAAAATACTAGATTTCTGTCGAGACTTTTAAGCATGTTTTTCTTTGCAGATGACAGCCTTACTTTTTTAATGAGCTTCATTTCCTGATTGGGAATCTCGTATTTGCGCTTCTCGGCTAAGCTGACGGCTGTATAGTCTAGGCAATCGGTTGCCAGCTTTTCCAATTCTTTCTTTCCGCCCTGTGAAAAAGCCAAAATCAGAAGAACAAGACCAAAGCAGACAGAAACAAAAAGCAAAGAAGACAGTACCTTTACCAGCCTCTTATGAAGAAACGAAAAAGCTAAGCTGATGCTGTCCCGCGTTGAGATATGTCCGTAAGCTTTCTTTTTCTCTTCCTTTTTAAATCCGCCTCTTTGCTGATGGTCTTCTTTTTTCAGCAGAAGAAGTTTCCCGCCTTGAAGAGAATAGACTTCATCAGATATTTCCATCGCCATCTTTTCATTGTGCGTAACAACGATAAAAAGGCGCTTAGAAGAAAGCTTTTTAAGCAGTTTCATGACCATAAGGGAATTGAGGCTATCTAAAGAACCTGTCGGCTCATCTGCCAGGATAATCTGACTATCAAGGCTTAAAGACCGGGCTAAAGCCACTCTGGCTTTCTGCCCGCCGGATATCTGCCCTAAACTGCGGTTTTCTAAGCCGTCAAGACCAACTTCCTTTAAACAGTCGAGGGCCTTTAAGCGACTTTCTTTTCGGCCTTCGCCATAAATCAGCAAAGGAAGCATAACGTTTTCCAAAACAGTCAGATGATCAATCAGGTAAAGGTTCTGAAAAACCATCCCAATCTGTTCAAGCGGACAGGACCATTTAACATCGCCCTGATAAGACTTAAGGTAACCGGCCAAGACATTCAAAAGCGTGGATTTCCCCGATCCTGATTCACCGATTATGGAAATGAGCTTGTTCCCGCTGAAAGAAGCCGAAAGATGATTGAGGATCTGCCTTTCCTCTTTCTCTTCCTTATACGACAAACTCAAGTCATTTAAATCAATCTCCGCCAAAATGAAAAGCCTCCTACAAAACATAGGAGGCTTTTTGTGCTTTATTCGCCCTTGGCTTTAAATTTGGCCGGTTAAATGGAAATAAAGAAAGACACCCAAACCGCCCATGATGAGCAGCATCAGCAGCACAGCCCAGACAATCCTTGAAACCGTGTGATCCTTCTCTTCAATCTTCTTGTAAGAATCAAAGTGCTCTTCTTCCTTAATCTGCTTGGCTTTATTCGGAGCCGGCTTTGTGCGGGTATTAACGACCTCGGCATCCAAAAAGCCATTCTTCTCCGAATTGGAAACAGGCTGCGGATAAGATTTTCTTTCAACCATGTCCGTTCCCGTCTGGCTCTTATTTTTCTTCTTGAAAATACCCATAAATCTATGCTCCGTATTTAAGCTTAAAGGCATTAAGAGCTAAAAGCGAAATTGTAATAGGCCCAACTCCGCCCGGAACAGGCGTATAAGCTGAGGCGTTAGGAACAAAGCCTAAATCACCGTGGCCATCAGACTGAAAGCCACAGTCAATAATCACCTGATTAGGCATGATGTCTTCGGGAGTAATGATTCCCCTTTTGCCAGCCGCCAAAACAATAAGGTCAGCTTCTTTAGCCAACTGATGTATCTGTTCAGGCGAGGCTTTGGTATGCACAACCTGAATAAGAGCATTTTTCTTCATAAGCATCAAAGCACAAGGCAAGCCGACGCTAATAGAGCGGCCGACTACTAAAGCCTTCTTGCCCTGAACCGGAATCTGGTAATAATCAAGCATGTGCATGACGGAAGAGGAAGTTCCCGAAAGGAAATTCAAATCGCCTTTAGCCAATTTGCCTATATTAAGATCAGTAAGCATATCAGCATCCTGCAGTGGGTCTACTTCGTCAATTGCCTGCTTCTCTTCAGGGAAAAGAAGAGGTCGGCAAAGAAAAACAGAACCCAGCGGGTCCGACTTGGCTTTTAATAAAGCCTCATGCGCAGAGGCATAAGCCGAAACCCCAAACTCTTCATAAGGCATATTCAGTTTCTCAAGCGTTTTCTCAATCAGATGAGCATAACTTGATGCCTCAAAAGAAGCCGGGTTCACCAAAACATAGCCTTTGATTTTCTGTCCTTTTTCAATGCGGAGCTGAAGTTCTTTGAGGACCTCTTCGCGTATTGGCTTACCCAAGAGTTCAGTCATTTTTCTCGTCTTCCATCAGAACCGCCGCCGGAACTTTCGGCAGGCCGGGCATCGTCAGAATGGTGCCCGTAATAGGAATAATGAAGCGTGAACCAGCAGCCATGTCAATCGAGCGGACATGAATAACAAAATCGTTGGGCGCATTTAAAACCGCCGGATCATCAGTAAAGGACATCGGCGTCTTTGCCATACAGACATAATAAGAATCACACCCCATAGCCTTATAATCTGTGAGTTTCTTCTGAGCCTCTGAAGAATACTCAACACCCTTGGCCCCATAAATTTCCCGGCAGATTGTAGATATTTTTTCTTCAATAGTCATTGACGAAACCACCAGCGGATGATAATGGCTCACTTGCTTAGACATGATATCCAAAGCCATCTGAGCCGCCTCTACCGCCCCGCGTCCGCCCTTCTCATACCCATCGTTTAAAGCGTAAGAATAACCCTGAGACTTAAGCCAGTCTTCCAAAGCCTTAACTTCATTAGCCGTATCAGCATAGAACTTATTGATGTTAACCATGACCGGAACGCCAAACTTTTTCATGTTCTCGACATGGCGCTTTAGATTTTCCGTACCCAGCATCATCGCAGCGACATTCTCTTGGCCCAAGTCATTAAAATTAACCCCGCCATGCAATTTCAGGGCACGGACGGTGGCGACTATAACAATCAAGTCCGGCTGAATTCCAGCAACCTGACATTTGATATCCAAAAACTTTTCAGCTCCTAAATCAGAGCCAAAGCCAGCTTCAGTTACGACATAATCACCGACAGCCAAAGCCGTTTTAGTCGCAATGATAGAATTACAGCCATGAGCGATATTAGCAAAAGGCCCGCCGTGAATAAAGGCCGGTGCATGGCCGGAAGTCTGGACAAGATTAGGCTTTAAGGCATCCTTCATCAGTTTCATGACAGCGTTAACGACCTTCAGGTCTTTAACTGTCACCGGCTGATTAGAAGTGTTATAGGCAACAATCATGCGGCCCAAGCGTTCCTTGAAATCATCCTCATCTTCAGCCAGGCACATAATCGCCATCATTTCATGAGCCACCGTGATGACAAAAGAATCCTGTCTCTTCACGCCGTTGACTGGCTCGCCTTTTTTATTGACTGAATCAGACTCAGCCACCGTAATTTCTCTTAAGGCACGGTCATTCATATCCATCGCGCGCTTATAAACGATGCGGTTAGGATCAATATGCAGTTCATTGCCTTGGAAAATATGGTTATCGATGATAGCCGCAATTAAATCAATTGCCGAAGTCAGAGCGTGCAAGTCACCCGTAAAGTGCAAGTTGATGTTTTCAGAAGGCTCGACAGTTACTTTCCCGCCGCCTGTAGCCCCGCCCTTCATACCGAAAACAGGGCCCAAAGAAGGCTCACGGAGAGCCACGACGGCCTTTTTGCCAAGCAAAGTAAGCCCATCGGCCAAAGCGATAGAAGTCGTAGTTTTTCCTTCTCCAGCCTTAGTCGGAGTAATTGCCGTCACCAAGATATATTTGGCCTTGTGTCCATTTGCGGGCTTTTGGGGCTCAACCTTAGCCATATAATTGCCATAAAGCGTCAAATCCGAAGCCTTGATTCCAACTTTCTTTGCAACACTAGTAATTTTCTGCAATTTCATAAAAAGCCCCCTTGTCATTTACCGATTTTTTTATTTCAAATCTTCTCTAATTATCGCATATCTTTTCTAAAGAAGATACAAAAAACGAAAGCAGGCAGAGTCCTTCCCCGTTGGGGGCAATAACATTAGAGCCCAGGACTTTATCTTCTCTTTTTTGCGGAACTTCCGAAGAAAAAGCCACCGGTATCTGCTTGAAAACATCTTCCGAAAGCCCTCTTGTTTTTAAAACGCTCTTAAGCTTTTTGGCTAAAGGCTCCCCTGTCTGTGACAAATCTCCGACCTTAAAACGGGACGAGTCTTTCCGCAGAGCCGCCCCCGTTGCACAGATGAAAGGTATTTTATTGCTTAAGCAGAACAAGGCTAAATCGGCTTTGGCTTCCACATCATCAATGCAGTCAAAAACAAAATCCATAGAAGAGTTAACATAGTCATTCTTATAACAATCCTTAATTGGCTTGATATCAGCATAAGGATCAATCTTTCTTAGCTTTTTATCCGCAGCCTCGGCTTTCCAAAGGCCCACATCGTCCTTATCGTAAAGAAGCTGGCGGTTCAAATTCGAGCCTTCGACTTTATCTTTATCAATCAGGGTGAGATCCCCAACGCCCAAGCGGACCAGGCCATCGGCGACAATGGATCCGACGCCGCCAAGTCCTACTAAACAGACTCTGGCTTTCTCAATTCGGTTTAAAAGAACCGGACTTAAAGCCATCTGATTCCTCTTCCTTCTCTCCTGCTCATAAACGATGTAATCGGCAATTTCCTCAGCTTTAAGGAAAACCATAGACGGAAACTGATGACGGAGAAAAGTCCTTTGCCTTTTAGCATATCTTCTCGTATCGAGCTTTACCTGCTCTTTCATCTCCTCAGCACTGGCTCGACCAGCTAAGCCGGCAAAGACTTCCTTATAGCCTATGGCCTGGAAGGCTGTAAGATTTTTGACGTCATAAGCTTTGGCTAGTTCTTGAGCTTCCTCGAGTAAGCCATGGCCGAACATGGATTCGACGCGCTCATCTATCCGTTTGTTTCCTTCATCCTTATCCGTATCGATGCAAAGAAAACGGACCGGATACAAAGGCTTCGGATCTTTCATTTCTAAATCGGACTTTTTAACGCCGGAGGCACAGATGCGTAAAGCGCGGATAACACGCCGGGTATTATTCATATCCAATTTGCTGGCCGCTTCAGGATCCTCTGATTTCAAGCGAGCATAAGCTTCCTCTTTTGTAAGCTTATCCAGCCCATCGTCTTCTACATCTTCTTCATCTGGAAAATTATAAGGATACAAAGCTGCCCGGACATATAAAAAAGTGCCGCCGGAAAGTATGACATCTTGACCTTGAGCCGTATATGAATCCAGAAGTTTTCGACATTCTTCCTGATAAAGCTTGACTGAAACCTGGTCTTTAACAGAACAGCAGTCAATAAGATGATAGGTCAGGCCTTTTAAATCTTCCGCCTTCGGCTTGGCTGAGCCGACATTCAGTTCCTTATACATCTGAAAAGCATCTGCGCCAATCAAAGGCAGGTGCAGCTGACGGGCGAGATGGCAGGCTAAGTCAGTCTTGCCGGAAGCAGTCTGGCCTAAGATGGCATAGATCATTTAAAGCCATTCCTCTTAAAGAGCTTTTCAATCTCGTATTTAGAGAGCTTGACCACGGTCGGGCGGCCATGGGGGCAATTCAAAGGATTACGGCATAATGAGAGGTTTTTAATCAAAGCAACCTGTCCATCATGAGTAAGAATGTTATTAGCTTTAATCGACATATGGCAGGCCTTAGTTGCGATGGCTTTTCTCTCGATTTCCACAGTGTTGACCTGAGCATCAGACAGAACTTGAGTGATGATATCAACCAAAACAGAATCATCGCTCTTCTCCGTCAAGAACGAAGGGACCTCCACAACCTTAATAGATGAAGAACCGAAGAGTTCAGTCTTAATGCCCAGTTCATCTAAGGCCTCGATATGGCCTTCATCGTAATTATTTTTCATAACTGGCGTCAAATCCACCAACGTCGGGAATAAAGGCGTCAGGAGCGTCTTCTGCTGCTCAAATTCCGCCTGACATTTCTCAAAATTAATCCGCTCTGCCGCCGCATGCTGATCGATAAGGTAAATGCCGTCTTCAGAATCGCAGACAATATAAGTCATTAGTACTTGCCCGATTGGAATCAGATTAGGAAAAGAAGCCGAGGAAGGAGAAGAAGCCATTTCTACCGGCTGCAGGTCTTCATTTTTTTCGACAAAGCCGTTTGAGTCCTGAACGGTGAAAACCGGCTGAACATTCTCTTCCTTACTGAACAAAGATGAGAGCCCGGCGTCTTCTTTGATTTCAATGCTCGTTTCTTCTTTATTCTCTTCGGGGACTTGAATATTCGCAGAAGGCTCCGTTTTCTGATAAGGAGTCTCTGGCTTTGTCTGGCTTAAGGAAGTATCATGGAAGCCCGACTTTAACTGCAGAAGAGTCTGCAGGACAGCTTTGTTTATATCCTGAGCCAGTTCTTCTTCGCAGGAAAGCCTGACTTCTTTTTTAGACGGATGGACATTAACATCGACCAAAGAATAATCGACTTCAATCTGCAAAACCACCATAGGGTAGCGAGCCGGAGGCAGATAGTCTTTATAACCGTCAATAATGGCTTTTTGGACTTTCGGAATATAGACCGAACGGCGGTTTAAAAAAGTCAGCATCGAATAACGGGTCGAGTAATTGACTTCCGGATGGCAGATAAAGCCGCTGACCTGATACCCATCTCCGTTTGCGAAGAAAGGAAGGCAGTTCTTGGCAATTTCTTTCCCGTAGATGGAATTAATAGTCTCCAATAAATCTCCGCGTCCTGTGGTGGAAAAAACTTCTTTGCCGTCTAAGGCAAAATCAAAAGCAACATCCGGGAAGCCCAAGGCTAAGTGCTGCCCAATTTCAATTGAGGAAGCGTTCTCGCTCCGCTCGCTTTTCAGATACTTCAGACGGGCTGGAGTGTTGTAAAACAATTCCTTAACCTCAAAAGCTGTGCCTTTCCTTAAGGCTGCATCAGCAAATTTAACGTCTTCGCCCGGAATAAGATCAGCCTCTGTGCCGACTCCTTCGCCCGTGGAAGTCACCATTCTTACTTTGCTGACCGAAGCGATAGAAGGCAGCGCTTCGCCGCGGAAGCCCAAAGTCGAAATCTTCATCAAATCGTAAATGGATTTGATTTTCGAAGAAGCGTGGCGCTGAAAAGCCAGGCAGGCATCATCTCTATCCATGCCGTCCCCATCGTCTTTAACAGAAATCATTTCCTTCCCGCCGTTAAAAACCGCGATGGATATATGCTTAGCGTGCGCATCGATGGAATTCTCAGCCAGTTCCTTGATGACCGAAGAAGGCCTTTCGATAACCTCGCCGGCTGCAATCATATTCGCCAGTTCCGGCGACATTACTTTAATCTTGGACATGCTTTCACTTCACTTTCTTCTTCAGTTCGAACAGATAGTTCAAAGCCTCTAGAGGCGACATCGAAAGAGGGTCGGCTTTCTTTAAGGAAGAAAGGACCTCCTGCTCTTCTGAATTAACTTCCTCTTTCGGGCTCGGAGTGTTAATCTGCGCCTTCAGATCGTCATAGTTAATCTTCTTATCCTCAAGGCGAAGGAGAATCTGACCCGCACGGGTCAAAACTTCTTCCGGCAAGCCGGCTAAGCGGGCCACGTTAACGCCATACGACTTATCCATCGGCCCATCTTCGACTTTATAAAGGAACGTGATATCCTGTCCGCTTTCCTTAACGGAAACATGGACATTCGAAACCGTCGGCATCTCTTTAACTAAGCCGGTAATTTCATGATAATGCGTCGAGAAAAGCGTCTTGGCGTGCACATGCGTAACAATATATTCAATAATTGCCTGGGCTAAGGCCATGCCATCATAAGTGGCGGTTCCGCGTCCTATTTCATCAAAAATCAGCAGCGAATTAGCGGTCGCATTCCTTAAAGCGCGGTTGGTCTCAGCCATTTCGACCATGAAAGTCGATTGGCCTTTAATCAAGTCATCGGAAGCTCCGATACGAGTGAATATCGCATCGAAAATATACATATCCGCTTTTTTACATGGGACGAAGCAGCCCATCTGGGCCATGATAACCAAGAGAGCGAACTCTCTCATATAGGTCGATTTGCCACCCATATTCGGACCGGTAATAATCGTAACTTCATGCTCCGAAGGCATCAGATAATCATTCGAAACGAATTCCTTATCGGGTGCAGCCTTTTCGATGACCGGATGACGGGCAGTAAGAATCTCAATGCGCCTTTCATGATTAAAGTGCGGGCGGACATAGCCGTTCTTAGCCGAGACTTCAGCCAAATCCACGGCGACATCTAACCGGGAGATAGCTTCCGAGAGTCTTTGAATCGGTTCAGTATAGGCTTTGACTTTTTCTCTTAAAGCCTGGAACATCTGGTATTCCATGCTCAAGCGCGTTTCTTCCGCGTGGAGAATCTGGCTCTCAACGCTCTTCAGTTCCTCCGTGATGAATCTTTCCCCGGTGGTCATCGTCTGCTTGCGGATATAGCCGAATTCCGGCAGAACCTGATTCAAAGCCCCATTTGAGACCTCGATAAAATAGCCGAAGATTTTAGAGTATCCGACCTTCAGAGTCTTAATCCCGGTCTTTTCTCTTTCTCTTTTTTCAATGTCGAGCAGATAAGATTTCCCGTCCGTCGAAAGGCGGATGACTTTATCCAGCTCAGGATCATACCCCAGCTTAAAGATGCCGCCGTCGTGAATCGTCGGCGGGCAATTAGGATCGATGGCTTTTTCCAAAAGATCCGTCAGATCCTTAAAATCGCCCAGGCCATCATAAATATCCTTAAAACAAGGCGAATTCAGCTTTTCCAAGCTGGCTTTGATAGCAGGCACGCAAAGAAGCGAATTCTTCAGCTGCAGCATTTCCTTGCCGGAGCAAGAATCAAAGCCCACGCGGGCCACGAGGCGGTCGAGGTCGTAAATGCTGTCGAGCTCTTCTTTAATATCGCCGCGGATCAGGTAGTTATCGATGAGAGTCTGGACTTTATCCAGCCTTCTTTCGATTTCCTCTTCATCGGAAGACGGCTCGTTAATATACGTCTTCAAAAGCCTTTCGCCCATGTGAGTTGAGCACTGGTTCAAAAGCCAGTACAAAGAGCCGAAAGTCCCTTCTCCGGAAAGAGGCTTATCCAGTTCCAAGTTGACTCGGGAAGCGTGGTCTAGGCTCAGTATCTTCGACATGACCTTGCCTTGGGCCGGCTTAAAGTAATCCAAGTCTCTCTTCTGGGTATCTTTCAGATAGTTCATCAGTTTGCTGACGGCAGACATCTGCCTTTCATCTTTGATGTATTTGAATAAAGGCTCATAAGAGATATCCGATTCATCATTATTAAAATAAGTGACGCAGATTTTCGTTAAGGACTTAACGGCATTAATAAGCCCGGCATCCAAAGAAGTCGAAACCACGACTTCCTTAGCGCCATAGTTAACCAACTGGGATACGACATCCTGATAAGAGTGGGAAATATTCATGACATCGATTTCCCCGGTCGATAAATCCGCAAAAGCCAAAGCGTAAGTGAACTTAAAATCAATTATCGAAGCCAGATAATTATTATCGGCCCCTTTGATTTCCAAGTTTGCGCCCGGAGTGATGATCTGAATGACATCTCTTTTCACTAAGCCTTTAGCCAGCTTAGGATCTTCCATCTGCTCGACGATGCCGACTTTATGCCCATTGTCGAGGAGCTTCTGCACATAAGAAAGATAAGCGTGATGCGGAATGCCGCACATCGGGACTCGGTCCGGCTGCCCCGCCGACTTGCCTGTCAGATAAAGCTGGAGTTCCTTGGAAGCTAATTTAGCATCATCAAAGAACATCTCGTAAAAATCCCCGATGCGATACATGATAATCACATCCGGATAATTAGCCTTTACCTGGAGGTACTGCTCGATCATCGGCGTAAAGCCGCTGTTCTCTTTGCTTTTTTCTTTCTTCGCTTCTGACATTATGTAAAAAACCGCCTAGGAAAATTATAGCAAAAATAGGGCTTCCCGACTTGGAATACCAAGCCAAAGGAACTTTTAAGGAAGCCTTTAAACCACATAGGGCCATTTTTAAACCATATAGGCTTACTTCCTTGTAGCCAGCCTCCCAAGTGAAATAGACTATCCTTGCTAGCAGAGAGGAGGAGAAGAACGATGAAAATCAACATCTCATTCAACCCAGATTATCCAGAAGACCTCGAGGTAAATATTCTCGCCCGGGGCTATGACCCGCGCATCGATGCTATTCAGGCTGCCTTAGGCGAAGACAAGAAAATCATCGGCTACGAAGGCGAAAGCTTCTTCGTCCTCGAGCCTAAGGACATCTACTACTTTGCAACCGAAGGCGGGAAAATATACGCTCACCTGAAGGATAAAAAACTCCTGATTAAGAAAAGAATCTATGAGCTGCAGTTAGCCTTAGCGCAAAACCCTGATTTCTTCCTGATCAATCAAGGAGCCTTGGCAAACCTGAAGAAAGTCGAAAAAATGTCGGCTTCGTTTAACGGGGCTTTAAGCCTCAAGTTCCAAAACGGCGAAGAAGAATACGCTTCCCGTATTCAGACCGCCATTCTGAAGAAAAAATTGGGCTTATAAGCCCAGAAAGGAAATTCGAATCATGACTGGAAAAGATTATGCAAAAGAAGCTTTAAAAAGAGGGGTGATCGGCGTCGGCATCGGCCTGCCTTCGGCCTTAGCTATCTTCTTTATCATTTATTTCTCGATCCGCGCCGGACTTGGACAAGATAACGCTGAGATGAACAACATTCTTTATATGATGAAGCTCTGCCTCAGCTTCTTCCTAACCTGCTTTATCTTCTCTGCTTCGACGATTGTGTATCAGATTGAAAAGCTGCCTTTGGCCTACGCGACTGGAATTCACTTTACGGCCATCTTCTCCTGCTGGATGCTCTGCGCCTATTTGGGGAGATGGGTCGAAGGCCCTTGGTATACCTGGCTTATCGCTGCCGGAACCTTCATCTTGTTTTATATTTTCATCTGGCTGCTGACTGTGCATATCCAAAAGAAAAAAGCTGCCGAAATCACCAAAAAGCTTCAGTCTAACAATCAGAATTAACCATAAAAGAGCATCGCAGCGATGCTCTTTTTCTTATGTGTGCCTTAATTAATCGAAAGCCATTCTGAACTCAAGCCCAAAATGAAAGAAAACAAGCGCTGATTGCCGCTGAATAAAAGGTTAAAAACTAAATAATAAAAAGATCTCTGATAGGCTGCTCCAGCTCTTCGACTTCCGCTTTAAGCTGAAGATAAGTCACGACTAAAGAGTCGCTGTCATAAGCGGACTGAATATCCTTCATTTCCTTAAAATAAAGCTCTCGGCCTTCAATGGGAATATTGCAGACATTCTTCTTCATAAAGGCAACCTTGTCTTTTAAGTCTTTTAAGCGCGGTGATTCTTCAACTTCTTTTTTAACTTTCAGATAACGCTGGACTTCCGGAAGAGACATGAATTCCTCACAGAGCTCATGAGCCTTTTTTTCTTCTTCAGTCATCTTCGATTTCTCCGATCAGAGAGTAAGTGTGCGATTCTTTGATCTTTACTTTCTTAATCTGCCCGATCAGTTCTTCCCCGCCTTGGACATGGACTAAGCGGTTATGCGTGGAATAGCCGGAAATCATGTTCTTGTCTTTTTTGGAAACAGCATCAAAAAGAACCTCATCCGTTTTCCCGACTTCCGCTAAAGAAGAAGCCGTCGCCTGATCATCGATAGTCTTTTTCAGCCTGGCAAATCTCTCGGCGTTGACTTCATCTCCTATCTGATTCGGGAAAGCCGCAGCTGGAGTTCCAGCCCGAGCGGAATAAATAAACGTAAACGCATTATCAAACTTCACTTCCTGACATAAGGAAAGCGTCTGGGAAAAATCTTCTTCCGTTTCCCCCGGGAAGCCGACGATGATATCCGTGGTCAGATAAGCCTCCGGCAGATATTTGCGGAAAAGATTAACTAAATCCAAATAGCCCTTCCGCGTATAATGCCTGTTCATCCTCTTCAGAATCGCATCCGAACCTGACTGCAGAGGCAAATGGAGAGAAGGCATGATATTAGAGTGCTCCGACATGACCTTAAAGACTTCTTCATTAAAATAAGCCGGGTGGGAAGTCATGAAGCGGATGCGGGGAATCCCGGTTAACGCCACATCTTCCAGAAGCTTAGCAAAGCTCACGCCGTTCCCGTTCTGGTCAAAGCCATAAGCGTTAACATTCTGGCCTAGCAATGTCACTTCCTTATAACCTTGGGAAATGAGATCCTCAACTTCCTTTAAAATATCCCTTTCGCTTCTGGAACGCTGACGCCCGCGGGTAAAAGGCACGATGCAGTAAGTGCAGAAATTATCGCACCCATACATGATGTTGACGAAAGCCTTATTCTTATCCAGCCTTAAAGAAGGCAGGCCTTCAGCGATATCCCCCAAATCCGAAGTCACATCGAAAACCCTGTCATCCGTTTTGATGCAGGCATCTAAAAGAGAGTAAATCGCATCGATATTGTGCGTCCCGAAAACCAGATTCACAAAAGGAAAATGGTCTCTGATGTATTCCATCGGCTTTTCTTCCTGGGCCATGCAGCCGCAGATGCCGACGATCTTTTCATTCTGACCGCCGATTTCCGACTTCAGCTGTCCCAGTTCCCCATATATCTTCGTCTCTGCGTTCTCGCGTATTGCGCAGGTATTGAAGAGGACCAGATTAGCCGTCTGGGGGTCATAAGATTCCTTTAAGCCCAAAGACGCCAGATAGCCTCTTAAGACCTCGCTGTCGCGGACGTTAGCCTGACAGCCCGAAGTGCAGAGGCAGAAAGACTTTCCCTGCGCCCAATCTAAAAGCTCGGGGCTGGGCTTAATTTCCGCCTGGCGCGTCAAAATCGGCTGATGAGGGTTTCTCCTTCCCGCCTTTTTCAGGTCCGGAAAGGAAAGGATTGAGAGATCTTTTTTCATAGTTGAGGTTAATATTCTTTAAATTCATTGAGAGGCTGGATGCTTTCACAAGTCCCGAGCCTTTCATTAATTGTCAGCAGCACGCCGGAAACGATGGCGCGCCCGTTGTCCGGGACTTCAAACCGGCCAGGCAGGCCTTTCCAAGTCCTTTGAATGACATTTTCCTTTTCAACGCCTAAGATGCCGTCATAGAAGCCGCACATGCCCACATCGGAGATAAACCCGGTGCCTTTAGGCAGAATCCTAGCATCGTTGGTCTGCACGTGCGTATGGGTGCCGATAACAGCGGAAACTTTCCCGTCAAAGGCCAAGCCCAAGGACATCTTCTCGCCCGTGGCTTCCGCATGGAAGTCGACGATATGGATGTTTGAGGAAGGCTGATGAGCGATAATCGAAGCCAGGTCATCGAAAGGATTCGACTGACTGCCTTCGACAAAGACTCTCCCCAGCAGATTGCTCACCCGTATTTTGACATCTCCAAGCTGGAACAGGCGGGTTCCGACGCCCGGAACGGACTCATCGAGATTATAAGGACGTACCAAATTAGGATACTCGTCGTTTTTCGTCATGATTTCCGAAACCTGGAAGAAGTGGTTGCCCATGGTTATCGCGTTGATGCCGTAAGAAGAAAGCTCGGCGTAGTTCGAAACAGACAAGCCCTTTCCATGCGTGGCGTTTTCCCCGTTGGCAATCACGAAATCCGGAGAGTATTTATCCATGAAAGAAGGGAGAACGTCCTTGACGGCGTTTCTCCCTATCTTACCGACGATATCGCCTAGAAACAGTATTTTAATCATCTATCTGATTTTTACTTTGCGACTTCGATGGCGCGGACTTCACGGATGACCTGAACCTTAATCTGGCCCGGATAGGTCATTTCGTTTTCGATCTTCTCGCGGATCTGCTTGGCCAGAGTGAAGGCATCAGCATCGGTGACTTTATCCGGCACGACCATAACGCGGACTTCGCGGCCCGACTGCATCGCGTAGCAGTTAGAGACGCCGGCGAAGGATTTGCAGGCCGTTTCCAGCTGTTCGATTCTCTGGACGTAATTTTCCAGAGTCTCTCTTCTGGCGCCCGGACGGGCCGCTGATAAGGTATCAGCAGCCTGGACTAAGGAAGCGATGACGAAGCGAGACGGAACATCGCCATGGTGCGATTCAATCGCGTTGATGACAACTTCGTTCTCGCCGAATTTCTTCGCTAAGCGCGAACCGACTTCGACATGCGAGCCTTCGAGCTCGAAGTCAGCCGACTTGCCGATATCGTGCAGAAGGCCGGCTCTCTTAGCTAAAGTCTGATCCAGGCCGAGTTCGGAAGCCATGATTCCGCAGAGGATAGAGACTTCAATCGAATGGTCCAAAGCGTTCTGACCATAGGAAGTACGATACTTCAGACGGCCGATATACGGAAGCAGATCGCGGGAAATATGGGTGATGCCTAAGCGGTTAACCGTATCTTCGCCGATGCGGCGGACATTCTCTTCCATCGAAGCTTTGGTCTTCTCGTAGATTTCTTCGATTCTTCCAGGCTGAATGCGGCCATCCTTGATCAAAGCCTCCAAGGTCTGGCGGGCAATTTCACGCCTGATCGGATCAAAGCAGGACAGAGTGATGACTTCCGGAGTATCGTCGATAATAACATCGACGCCCAGCAGCGACTCCAAGGATTTGATGTTGCGGCCTTCGCGTCCGATGATGCGGCCCTTCATATCCTCACTCGGCAGGACGACGGTCGAAATGGTCTGCTCGGAAGTGACATCCTGCGAATACTTGCAGATAGCGACGGAAATAATGTCCTTAGCCTTGCTTTCGCAGGAGGATTCGACTTCATCCATCTTGTTCTTCTCATACAAAGCGACTTCCTTCGTCATCTTTTCTTCTTCGCGCTTCATCAGCTCATCGTGAGCTTCCTGAATAGACATCTGCGCGACATTCTGCAGTTCATTTAAAATAGCGTCGAGCTTCTCCTGGACCTGAGCCTGCTTAGCGTTAAGCTGAGCGGTCTTGTCATCGTAAGAAGCCTTGGCGGCATCCAAGGACTGTTCCTTGGTGATGAGAAGCTGGTCTCTCCGATCGATGGCCTCTTCTCTCTGATCGAGTTTCTTTTCGTCTTCGACGACCGAAGCTTTTCTCTCCTTGATGTCCTGGTCAGCTAAGTTCTTAAGCTCCTGAACCTGAGCCTTGGCATCAATCTTCGCATTCATCTTAATCTTCTCGCCCTGAATCTCCGCATCTTTGATAATCTTATCAGCGGCGATTTCCGCTCTCTTCTGCTTGAAGAAAGGGATAAAAACAACAGCTAAAACACCCACGATCAAGCCGGCTATGGCGGCTAAAGCAATCCATAATCCTTCCATATAAACACTCCAGTTTCTAGGTGCATTTCAAAATGGCCGCACCGGACCATTCAATTAATTGAAATCAGTTATTATGGTATAAATTTCCTTCGCTAAAAGCCTATTTTTGCTGATATAAGCAGAAAACAACGGCATATCTTCGAATGATTTCGAATATATATATAGACATAACGGAGAAGATTATTACTACAATGACTTATATATCAATGCACCTTAAATAGATGCGTTTTCATTATAAGTTAAAACTCACCTGTTTACAATTGAAGGATTTGCATCCGAACATTGAAAAAGACTGATTTCCTTTTCTTAGGGGGCTTTTTGACGCGACATTCTCTTCTTTTTGTCTTCAAAAGCCGGTGAAATTACTGAAATTGAACTTATAATATCTGAGCATGAAACACAACAAGCACAAGAAGCTGAAGATTACGCTTATCACGGTCAGTTCGATAATCTTCGCCTTTCTTCTTACCTTTTTTATCTATGTCAGCATCTACTCTCACGCCAGCGGGGATGTTGACGCGCTGCTAGAAGATCCCAAGGAGGCTTCTATAAGTGAAAACGGGTCTTATTATTCCCTAAAGCCCGATCAAAAGACTTTGAATTCCAGCCTTATTTTCTATCCTGGCGCCAAAGTTGAAGCCAAGGCTTATATTCCTCTCTGCTATTCTTTATGCCTTCAGGGCTTAGATGTCTATCTGACAAAAATGCCTTTTAATTTAGCCTTCTTCAAAAAAGACGCGGCCAAGCAAGTCATAGCAGATAATTCAGAAGAAGATAACTGGTATCTGTGCGGCCATTCCTTAGGCGGAGCCATGGCCGCAGAATTCATCAGTCAAGATGAATCCGATTTTAAGGGATTGGTTCTTTTAGGCGCCTATTCTATGCAGGACATCAGTAAGACCAGCTTAAAAACCGCCACGATTTACGGAAGCCAGGACGGGGTCATCAATCGAAGCAAGTACCAGTCCTGCTATGCTAACCTGCCAATGAATAATAAGGAAACCATCATCGAAGGCGGCTGCCACGCTTATTTTGGCAACTATGGCTCGCAGAGAAGAGACGGAACCCCGACCATTACTCGCGCCGAGCAGCAGGCGCTGACCGTCAGCAGCATCGTTTCCTTAATCAAAGAATAAAAAAAGAAAACTGAAGCCAATATTGCTTTTTAGTTAAATTGCCTATATATTTCTATTGCGGACTGCTCCAAACAGCCTGCAGTTTCTAACCTTTGGGGATGTAATGGTCTCGACAGGTAGGGACAGATCCTGAGCGCAGCGGAGTGGCGGCCTAACCGCTAAAGCACGATAAATGCCAAACCTATTTATCACAGATATGCCCCGGCTTTCGCCGCGGCTGCCTGCTAGTCTTTACTAGCGCAGCATAAGCGGGAGGTACACTCCCGAGCATAGTCACCCGGAACTTCGCTATTCCGTTCGGAAACTGGGTGGCTCACCAAGAACGAATAGTCATTCTCCAAGATAGTCTGGAAATGGCGAAATTGAGCGCTATCGACGCGGTGAACAATACGGCCGTTACGAAGCACCGCGTATTATGACGGCCTAAGCTGTAGTGATCAAGATTAAGCCCTATTTGGACAGGAGTTCAACTCTCCTCATCTCCACCATGATGGAAATAGCCCGATAACATCGGGCTTTTTCAATTATTTTAAAAAATAATTTTAAGCCTGAATCCAGCGTGTCAGTAAGGAACAAATCAACCTTTTTCGAGTCCGTCTCATCGCAGTGAAGATAATACTTCTTAGTTATGTCAACCAATGAATGACCTAGCAAACTTGATACAACATCCACACTAAATCCGCCATCAACAAGCAACATGCCAAGAGTATGGCGGAAAATATGAACTAGAACAAAGAGAGCCAGATCTCAAAACACTAGAGAAAATAGCCCAATATTTTAACGTTTCAATAGACTACCTTTTAGGAGTAGAAAAAGAAGATTTAATAATTATCACAAAAGAACAATATGATAGACTTATAAAAGCCAAAGAAGTAATATCTGAAATAGAAACCCGATACAATATGAAGAACAAAACAAACATTAAAGTTAATAAAGGTTGATATTTAAATCCACATCTTATAAATATTTTTATAAATTAAGAGATGATCATAGCAAATAACCTATATATTTTGACTAAAGTGCTTGGACAGGATTTTTTTGGGGGGGATAGCTTTATTAGATTATGGCTTCTTTAAATATTAAAAGATTAATTAGTTTTATGACGTCTATCCCCTTTTTGTTTTCTTGTAATCCTAGTTCTCAAAAAGACTGGGGGATTCAAATAAATGCAACTTATTCCTATAAAAATAATGGCTATGATTGTTCGCAAAGTCTTTATATTGAAGAGGAAAATGAAAAATTTGTTTGGGTATATCAAACTGATGATTCATCTAAAATGAATGAATTTAGTTTTCAATGTCTTCAAAGTTTATCTGATTTATCAAAAAGTTATTGTAAAAATGATTTTAAGTTTTATGATGTGAACAATATAGAAATTGCTTTTATAAAAAATCAAGATGTTGACTCTGAAAATTATAGTTTTATTGGAAACAGTACAATTTATATTGATTATTCAGAAGGTGTGCCAGAATTAAAATCAATAATCCAATCAAAGCATTTTATGATAACTGTTTGTAGTGTTCATTGGATTAGTGAATAAAAGCAAACTAGCCCCTCCCCAGTCTCAATTTTTATTAATAGTCAACCTACCGCATGTGGCGTCTCCGAAATACGCTAGGCTTAATTTTTGGATTTTTAGATTTTTGAAAAAATGATACGAAATCGACCTTAGCCACCCATTCAGTTAGGGTGGTTTTTTGTTATCTTTAAAAGCTATTAAGTATCGAATAAACTTATGTTTTTCTATCAAATATAACTTACTATAAGTAGTCTTTAGAGTGATGAATATAGTACCCGGAAAAGGAGGTAATATTAGGTAAAAAGAAAGATCGATTAGAGAATGGCAAAGGAAATTTATAGCAGGAAAATTTACTCCAGAAAATCCTTATACTACACTTGTCGGACAACGCATTTTGATATTCCGGGATTAGCCTATATAGATAATAATTTAGGATTGATTGACTGGCTTATTAATTAGAATTAAAAAGGAAAAGACAATGGTAGAATATTAAGCAAAATCGCCAATATTTCTATTCTGATTAATATTCTAATATTTGACAACCCCCCTTTCTTAAACTAATTTATATATGCACAGCGTGCCCATTGAACGGCAAAGCCGAGAAGGCATTCTTGCTCGACCGCGCACCATATCTTGTGCCTAGAACCGATGTGAGTGGTGCAAGCCTATCGAAAGATAGGCTTTTAATTTTAATTAAACCAACATACTGGTTGGGAACAATTAAATATTTGCAAAATTTAAGAAAACATACTAACTATTGCTTTCCATTTCCGGAGAAGTCTTTTTTCCATTTATTTATTGTTTTAGTTTATTATATAGGCATAGGAAGCGAGGAACGAGCATGTCTAAATACCTAAAGATGATTCCGGTAATGCTTTATCCTTACGCTTATATTATTCCCCTTTTGACCCTTTTCCTCACCCCAGCCGAAAATGACAACATGGCTAAGGTTTATGTGTTTGTCTTCCTTTACGCTATTGTTCTTCACATAGCGGTTTTAGCTTTAGTCATCTATAACGCCATCATCACCGCTAACGGCAAAAAGTACACGGCCGCGGATGGGGCCAAAATAAACATGATTACAAAATGCGTTCAGATTCCGGCTTATATCTTTCATTTCTGCCTCGGCTGCATTGGCTTAGGAATGTCGATATGGGGCATCGCCGTCATCGGCTTTGCCGTCATCGTAGATTTGCTTTCGATTTTGATGACCGGCATCAGTTCCATCGGCGTCCATGTCCGCATGGGCAAAGAAAAAATCGTGAGCAAGAAAGCCGCCTGGTTTTTAGGCATCGGTTCTTTTCTGTACTGCATCGACGTGGTTATCTCCATATTGGATTATCTCCTGATCAAAAAGCCTGTAACCTTCATTAAAAACAAAATCCAGGCGAAAAATGATGCTCTTTAGAAACATGAATTAAAAAGCCGTGCATTTTTTAGCTTTCTTCCCTTTTTCTTCTTTATAATGGGAAAAAGGAAGCTAAACGATTATGGATTACACAATGGAAGATAAATACCGCCTGATCAAAGAAGAATGCCTTAAAGCCCAAGGGACCAATCCAATTGAGATCGTTAAGTCCGTTATGCATAAAGATTTCATCTCCATGCACGGGCCTGAGCATCATCTTTTAGATGGGGCAGCTTTCTTGGCTGCTTATAAGAATGCCGGCGGAGATATTAACCTAGAAGAGGCTATCGATGCCTTAGCCAAAAGAAGCGCCGCCATGCCTGGAGCTATCTGCGGCTACTGGGGCATCTGCGGCTCATCCGCTTCTTTAGGCGCCGCCTTATCGGTCATCCATCATACCGGGCCTCTTTCTTCCGATGAATATTACAAAGACCATATGGAATTCACTTCCAGGGTCTTATCCAAGATGGCAAAAATCGGCGGTCCCCGCTGCTGCAAGAGAAACGCTTTTATTTCGATTACGACAGCCGTTGATTTTGTTAAGGAAAAATACGGAATCCAGATGGAAATGAAGCCTTTTAAATGTGAATTCTCACCGAAGAACCCGCAGTGCATAAAGCAGAGATGCCCATTTTACAGTCAAGATAAGTAAGCTGAAAAGCTATTGTAAAAAAATGCTCCAGTAAATGTATATTTAATGCAGTTAGTGGAGCAATTATGATAAAGACCACAGATAATCTTATTTTCGAATTCGTCAAAGCTTACTCGCAGCCTTACCATCACCTTTCCCTTTTAGAGAAAAAAGATGAAACTTAAGTTCAATCGGCTTATATATCTGAGCCAACCAAAGAAACAATCCTTTCAATTTACCCTAACGATTGTGAGGCTTCAAAAGTAATCTTTAATCAAAAGACAAAAATTAAGTTTGAAATATCTTTGCTGCCTTCCGAAAAAGCAACATTCAAACAAAATTATTTAGAATACCCAACCAGTTTTGGCATTACCGTTTTGGACCCTTCTTCCCTTTTTGCCGAGAAAATAAACGCCATTCTTTTTCAAAATTGGAAAAATCGGGCAAAAGGAAGAGACTTTTATGATTATGCATTTTACATCCGCAAAGGCATAAAGCCTAATATTCCTTTTATTGCAGAGCAAATTCAAAGAAAAGAAGGAATCTCTTCTGATTTAAGCTGGGAAAACATATCAGAGCGCCTAAAAAAACGCTTTTCGGAAATAGATTTTGCCTTAGCCAAAAAAGATGTTTTACCGTTTATATCTGATACTTCGCGCCTGCAAGTCTGGAGTTCTTCTTATTTTGCGGAACTGACGGATAAGATTTATCCGAAGTTATAAAACTAATCGAAAATCAGATTAGCCCATTCAGGGGCATCGATAAAAGGATTCCGGTTATGCTGGTAATTCTTATAGACTTTTTCATTCCGCCCTATTTCAAAAGTATCAGGCAAATCTTCCAGATTCCAATTAAGGACGTATTTTAATCCGCCCAGTTCATTTGAAGATGACTGAGAGGCGGTGTTCGATAAAGTGCAGTAGTCCGGATACATGACAGCCATATATAAAACCGCCCGGGCCGAATCGCCTTTGCCCGCATCCGGCGGCTCAAAGCCTAAGGAAGCTGAATAGCGGGCCTGAGATGTGGCGGTCGTGGCATTTCCGCTCGCATCGCGGCATTTATAAGTCGTATAGGTAAAGCCCTTGGCATTCTCCGCATCAAAATCATAGTAATTAAGGTTGCCTCGAGCTCCATTCGTCGTCGAATCTGACGCGTGCACGCCATGAATATCCGAGCCGCGCCCAATTGTTGAATTATCCGTATCAGTGTTCATCCGCGACTGAGGCCAGCAATGCTCCCGGTTCCAGAAGCCGCTGCTGTTGCCGTTAAATAAGCTGTCGGTTTTCAAAACCGAATAGCGGGTATAGACTTCAATGACTCGGGTCGAATCATTAGGATCCTCATCTACCGAACTCAAAGCTGAGCGGGCATCTCCATATGAAATACCTGTGAAATTCTTATTGATGATGTCGTGAAGCTTATATTTCAGGTCCGTTCCTTTTAAGCCTTCGACTCCAGCGTAATATGTCTTCTGCTCTTCGGTAAAAGAAGCAGGAAACTGCGCCCCATCTCCAATAGAGGACACGGAACTGCTTTCCGAAGAAAGCATTGATGAAGAAGATTGCTCGGAAGAAAGCGAAGAACTGGAATAGACTTTATCGGAGCAGGAAGAAGCGGATAGAATAAGCAGCAAAGCGGCCAAGCGGATTAAACTAGTCTTCATTGTTTTCTTCTCCCTTCTTTTTATTCACAGCTTTTAAAATTTGTTCGCGAGTTTGACCGATCTTATCGTAGTTCTCCAAAAACGAATGAAGAGTGCCGGAGCCATCCTTATAAGCCACGATCTTTTCGATAACAACATTGGAGCCAGCTGAGAAGATATTCTGTTCCAGCTGAGGATTTTTCTTGGCCAGTTCCTTAATCAAAGCCTTCGTCTGATATCTTTGGGATTCTTCCCCATGAACCTGAGCGTTTCTCTCTGTAAAAGAGCAGGCGCACTGGAGGAAAAACATTTCGTTCCGCTTAGCCCAGTCAATGATGTCCCTTTCCCTAATAAGATAAAGAGGGCGGATCAGTTCCATGCCGTCGTAATTATCCGAATGAAGCTTTGGGAGCATCGTCTGAAACGAACCGGCGTTAAGCATGTTCATCAAAGTCGTTTCAATGACGTCGTCATAATGATGGCCTAAGGCAATCTTGTTGCAGCCCATTTCCTTAGCGATTCTATATAAGGCCCCACGGCGCATCTTGGCACATAGATAGCAGGGCGAACGGTCTTGAGCATTGGCGATAGCGAAGATGTCAGTGTTGACTATCTGGGCCGGAATATTTAGTTTCTGCAGGTTGTTTTTGATTAAATCCAGATTTTTTTCATTGTATCCGGGGTTCATAACCAAATACTTAATCTCGAAAGGAAAGTCAGAATGCTTGCTTAAAAGAAGGAAAAGCTTTCCCATCAGCATCGAGTCTTTTCCACCGGAAATACAGACGCAGACTTTATCGCCTGGCTTAATCAGTTCATAGTTTTTGATAGCCTGAATAAACTTAGACCAGATCCTTCGGCGGTAAGTGGTCGTCAGGCTTCTTTCAATTTCGTCGTTTCTTTCACCCATGGATATGCGTCCTTCGGCATGAGGTCCTTTTAGGGCCTGTTTATCTAATATAGCGGATTTAGAGTTTGCTGACGATGCTCATCAGCTCTTCTTTATCCGAGTAATAAATCTTCTTGAAGTAATCGTCGCCGGAAATCATCGCCGAGAGCTTCTTGTTCTTCCCGAGGTCGAAAAGAACTGTGACCGGCTTATGGAGCGCTTCCGCCAAAGCCAGTTCATAGCCGACCCCTAGAGACGGCGTCGAGCATTCGGCAATAACCAAATCGCAGTCTTTGAGGAAAGCGACATCTTTCTTGTAAATGCCTTCATCGGTAATGTTCTTTTCAAAAGCCACGACATCTTTCTTCCCGATATGCTCAGTTAAGACATCGTACTTAACTTTCAGGGCTTTGATAATCTCAGCATAGACCTCCGCATCATCTCTTCCGCCTCTGATAGAACCGGAAAAATAGACTTTCAGCTTATCTCCCATTTTAATTGCCCTCCTTTGGCTGGCTGTTATTATGAGAATCTTGATTGCTGTTTGGCTTTAGGCCGCCACTGACGTTCTGCGAAGAGCCGCTATTATTGGAGCGCGGCTTTCTTTTCTGAAAAAAATGGAATCGGGGCTTGCTAGGCTTATTCTGCTGTTGCTGAAGAGCCTGCTGCTGCCTCTTAAGCTCATCTTCACGGGCCTTTAAGGCGGCGGCTTCTTCATCGTCGCGCTTTCTTTTGGCCTCATCGCTGGCTCGGCGCTTCTGCTTGTACTCGTAAGTCTTCATGTTCATCAGGGCCTGGACGCACTGATCGTTTTCGCCGCGGAGCAGAGCCTGTCTCTTTTTGATGATGGCAAAGAAAGTATCCGAATCCAGCTGACCGATGATATTGCAGTCGTTCTTTAAGAACATGTAGATATTGTTGCAGTAGCAGAAAGAATCTTTATCCAAATAAGGATTGCGGGCTTTAAGAATCGGAACCTGGCGGGAAGACTGCTTGTTATTTGAAGTGATAAGAAGCGCTAAGCAATTAGTTTCGCCTTGCGTCTCCTCATCCAAAGCCTGGTCATAAATGCAGACAAAGGGATGAGAGAGGACTTTCTTCGTGAAAGGGTCATAGTTTTTGGCGGTAAAGACCGTGCCGGGGTATATGTAGGTGGTGGGTTTATCCATGATTAATATCAGTTGTTCTTTCTTTCTCTAGATTATATTACTAAAACTCGTTTTTTCCAAAAAATATCAGGAAAAGAGCCCCCTTTCTTATAAAATGGGGTCAGATGCTTTATAAATTGATGAAAGAAACGAAGCCAAGCTTAAGCAGCCTGCTCTTTTTGAGGCTTCAAGAAAGAAAAGGCGACAGAAAGAGAAACCGCACTGACTGCCAAAGCCAGAAAAACAACATCACCAAGATGATTAAGAGGCGTGTAATCACATTCAGAGACCCTTGCATCATAAATGCCGAACTGATAATTGCCGTATATCAAGATTCCTAAAAGGCAGGCCGCACCAAAGCAAAGAAGATAAACATGGTAAGCCTTAACTCCCTGTTTTTCTTTCAAAGAAAGGAATTCCCAGGCTATAGCCGTCTCTAAAGCATAAAGAACAAAGGAAAGGAGGAAAAAATGGAAAAAGGCTGGCTTATTGAAGCCGTAAATAGTAATAACAGCACCGCCGACCCCACAGGCGAAAAGGCCGAAGAGCCAAAAAGCCTTAGTTGCCTTCATCCTTAAATCGCGTTTGCTATCATCAGCTTTGGCAAAGAAAAACTCATAGACAAAACTGAAAACCATGGTTATCAGCCCAATAATGTCAATAAACATCAGAGGCAAGCCACGCCCATCAACCCAATATTTAGCTTGGACAGTGCTCATCTTCGCAAAGAAATCAAAATGGTACAGCGTATACTGCTTCATATCCTCGACATCATAACTAAATAAAGCGGCAAGCATCAAAAAGCCAAGAAGGCAGGATAAGAGGCCAAAGCTCCACTCCTTAATCGTCTTCTTCTCCGCCGTCAGTTCTCTTAAAGCAATCAGGAAACTTTCGCAGAGCACTGCGTAAGCGCCAGTTTTAAGTAGGCTATAAGCCAAAAAACTAGAGTTGAAGTTATTAAAGCTTGTAAGAATCAAACCCGCCAAGTAAAGCCCCAGACAAAGAAGAGCCAAAAAACCTGAGCGGATTATCTTTAAAAACATTTTCATTAAAAACGCCTTGCCTTTCTAAGAAAAACTAATCCATTTTTATTTTACCAAATTATTGATGCAAAAAAAGTAAGATATCAATTCTTCGGCCTAATTTTCAAATCCGAGAAAAGCGCATATCCGTTTTCTCCAGCTTCGCCTGATAAGGCAAACAAGCCAAAACGCAGTCCTGTCCATTGCTCTTTATCGACATTGACAGTCTGATTTATTTGGAATCGAGTGCTTTTTATTGTCACCGCGTTTCGGTAAGAATAACTCAAAGACAGAACCTGACTGACAAGAGGCAACCCTTCAATCTTGTTTAAAATTGCAATATCTCCGTTTCTCTCTTCAAAAGCCACCAAAGTAAGGCTTCCTTTTTCGCGCTGGAGCATCCAGCCTGCCGTGTTTTTTCCTAAAACAGCTAAGCCGGCCCTCTCGCCTTCTTTTAATTTTTTTCCATCGGCTTTAATGCTTATTGAACTAACTAGGCCGCTGACGCGACAAGTCAAAACATACGTGAACAAGGAGAAGCTTTGTCCTGCTTCCATTCTCTTGGCGTTAATATGCAGTTTTCCCTTTTGATTAAAGGCGAAAGAAGAAAGATCGTCTAACTGGCAAGGGGTCTGCCACAGCAAAGAGAGTCCGTCCTTAAGAAAACTGTCTTCATAAAGAGACGAAGCAAAAACGCGTTTATCTAAAGGAAGATGACCTGTTTTTACCGGATAGCCATTCCGTCCTAAAATCGGCCAGCCTTTTTTATCCCATTTAGCGGGCTGCAGGAAGAAAATACGCCCTAATTCAAAGTATTCCTCAAAGTGAGCAAAAGCCATATGCCCTTGATCATCAATATCGATTAAAGCGCCCTGATGAGGAGAAGTCTCTTTCAGGTCTTTCTTCTTCAGTATTGTTTTTTCTTCATAAGGGCCATAGATGTCCTTGCTTCTTAAAGCTTCCTGCCAGCCGTCAATAAAGCCACCGGCCGGCGCCAAAATATAAAACCAGCCGTCCTTATAGTAAAACTTCGGGCCTTCAATATTCGGATTGGTCTTATGCCCATCATAAATGTACTTAAATTCGCTCGTCCTTTTTTCTAGCCCTTCATCCGCTTCAAAAACCGCCAGCATGGAGTTAAAGCCAATGCGGGATTTAACAAAAGCAAAGACCACATAAGCCTTCCCGTCTTTCCAGATGGGGCAAGGATCTTCATAGCCTTTCCCTTCCAGCAGAGGCCTTAAAGGCGACCATTCGCCATAAGGATCCGAGGCTTCTGTCACAAAAATGCCTTCATCCGGAAAGGGAATCATGACATAGTACTTATCCCCATGGAAGCGGATGGAGGGCGCCCAAGCGCCCTGGCCCGGATAAACGCGGTTATGGAAACGCAGCGGAAAATCTTTCAGGACATAATTGATCAGTTCCCAGTGAACCAAGTCAGAAGAATGATAAATAGGGACGCCTGGATAATAGCTGAAAGAAGAGACAACCATGTAAAAGTCTTTCCCGACGCGGATGATATCCGGATCAGAATAGTCAGCCTCTAAAACAGGATTAACAAACTTTACCATGCTATTTGCTTCCGGTTGAGCCATACCCGCCTTGACGGACGCCTTGCGCCTTATCGTCATCGGTCACTTCATATTTAACGAAGATGCCTTGAGCGACTCTCTCGCCTTTTTCGATTTTGGCTTCCTGGGCGGAGAAGTTATAAAGCGTGAGCATAATCTGCCCGTCATTTTTCTCGTTGCCGTAATAGTCGGCATCGATAACAGCAACGGAATTAGCCAGCTGCAGGCCTTTTTTAACGGCTAAGGATGAGCGCGGGAAGATAAAAAGGACATCGTCGGCTTCCATAAGAGCTTTTACGCCTGTATTTATAAGCCCGGTCTTCCCCGGAAGAATGACCAGATCATCTAAAGAAGAAAAATCATAGCCGGCTGAACGCGAAGTCGACCGCAATGGGAGATGAACATCTTTATCCTCAAAGCCTTTGGCAATCTCAAACTTTCTCATATTTAAAAACCCCTAAGTAAACTATAAGTCTAATTAGGGGTCATGTCTAATAAAACAAGCCTAATCTTCGTCTTCCCAGCCCTGACACATCTTGACGGCCTTATGCCACTTATGCAGGTATTTATCTCTTAAGTCCTTATCCATCTTCGGCGAGAAATTCTTATCTTTGACATCCAAGGCATCCAATTCTTTTAGGTCCTTGAACTCTCCGACGGCCAATCCGGCCAGATAAGCCGCCCCGAGAGCCGTGGTCTCATTGATTTTCTTTCTGACGACGCGGAAATTGCCGATATCGGATTGGAACTGCATGAGGAAGTTATTCTTGCTAGCTCCCCCGTCGACGTTCATCTTCGTGATCTTGATGCCGGTATCCTGGCTCATGGCGGCTACTAAATCCGCCACCGAATAAGCGATGGATTCCAAGCAGGCGCGGATAATATGCGACCTAGTGGTTCCCCGGGTCAGGCCGAAGATGGTCCCGCGGGAATACATATCCCAATACGGAGCGCCCAGGCCTGTAAAGGCCGGAACGACATAGACGCCGCCGTTATCGCAGCATTTTTCCGCAAAGTATTCTGAATCCGCCGCATCGACGATAAACCGCAGCTGATCACGGACCCACTGGATGACCGCTCCCCCGACGAAAACCGAGCCTTCCAAAGCATACTCAGGCTTGCCTTTCTTATCGACGGAAGCCGCTAAAGTAGTAACTAATCCGCACTTGGAGGAAACAAACTTATCGCCGATATTCATCAGCAAGAAACAGCCCGTCCCGTAAGTCGTCTTCACTTCGCCTTTTTTAAAGCAGGTCTGTCCAAACAGAGCCGCCTGCTGATCGCCGGCCACGCCGGAAATCGGAATATCGGTTCCAAAGATCGAAACAAACCCGAAAATCGAAGACGAAGGCTTGACTTCCGGCAGCATCGACATCGGAATATTCAGATACTTGCAGAGCTTTTCATCCCAGGTGAGGGTGCGGATATTAAACAGCATCGTGCGGGAAGCATTCGTATAGTCCGTGGCGAAGACCTTGCCATTAGTGAGTTTCCACATCAGCCAAGTATCGACCGTACCGAACAGCAGCTCGCCTTTTTCCGCTTTTTCCCTGGCCCCTTCGACATTGTCCAAGATCCATTTTATCTTCGTGGCGGAGAAATAAGCATCAGGCAGCAAGCCCGTGTTTTCGCGAATATACTCGACGATTTCCTTATCTTTGTTAATCTGCTCAACATAACTGGCCGTGCGCCGGCACTGCCAGACAATCGCATTGTAAACCGGCTTGCCCGTTGTCTTGTCCCAGATAATCGTCGTTTCACGCTGGTTGGTGATGCCGATGGCTTTAATGTGATAAGGGCGGATGCCGCATTGGGCAATCGCCTCAATCATGACTGAATACTGCGAAGAGAAAATCTCCATCGGGTCATGCTCAACCCAGCCCGGCTTAGGGAAAATCTGCCGGAACTCTTTCTGAACGACCTGCACGACTGCACCGGAATTATCAAAAACAACAGCGCGGGAAGAAGTCGTGCCCTGATCCAGGGCAATGATATATCTTCTCTTCTTCACGAGGCCATCATTATCCGCAACCGGCTTTGTTTCTGCTGACATATGCCTACTCCTTATCAATCTTCGCTGTCGCGACAATGTTAGCACCGGTATTCAAAACGTTAGGAATCACAACATCCCCCACGTGACTCGGCGCCTGAAATTCAGCCTTATTGATTTCCGCCATGACCTGAAAGATCATCTCTTTCGGAATCGGCTTATCAGTTTTAACCGGCAGCCTAGCGTACTTGCCGCCTTTTAAGATTACCGTCGAAGTCACCACGCGCACCGGATGCGTAACTTCCGAAAGCCCGTAAGCCGCTCCGCGCGGGCAGGAATTGCCGCTCACTGTCATCTTGTCAGTATCGACGCTCAGATGGCAGCCCCGCGGACAGTTGATGCAAATAAGTTCCTTGATCATTATTTAAGTCCCTCCTTCACGCTGACGATAACCTCGCCAGCATTTTTTAAATCATCTTTCGTCAAATGAATTGACTCCATCTCTGAAGGCACCGCCACCAAACGCGGGAAGGTCTTCAAGACCTGGCCTTGGGAAGCGGCCTCAATATGAACATTCTTATTCGGCACCCGAACCCTAAAGAAGAAATCCACACCGTCTTCTTTCGAATCCAAGCGAACCAGCTGCGGGCAGATATACCCGAGCCCGTCGCCAGCCACCGCGCTGATATAGCGGTTATTGATGTGACCGTTCTTAACGTATTCCGCAGCATTTTTGCCGGCCTTTTCGCCTTCAGCGGAAACGTTATCGACCAAATCGTGAACCTGAAGAACATTGCCGCAGGCGAAGATGCCATCGACTGTCGTCTCTAAGTTATCAGCCACCAGCGGTCCTTTGGTTCTGTTATCCAGCTCAATCCCGGCTTTCTTCGAAAGTTCGTTTTCCGGAATCAGGCCGACGGAAAGAAGAAGCGTATCGCACTCGAAAGTTATCTCGCTGCCCGGAATAGGCTTGCGCGTGACTTTATCGACTTCCGCAATGACGACTTCCTTGACTCTCTTGTCACCTTCATCTCCGCGGATATCAATGACAGTATGGGAAAGATAAAGAGGAATATCATAATCGTTTAAACACTGGACGATGTTGCGGTTCAATCCGTTCGAATACGGACAAAGCTCAACATCAGCCAGGACTTTAGCTCCTTCCAGAGTCATGCGCCGAGCCATAATCAGGCCAATATCGCCTGAGCCCAGGATCACGACCCTTTTGCCTACCATTAAGCCGTCCAGGTTGCAGTATCTCTGAGCGGTGCCGGCCGTATAGATGCCAGCGCATCTGTCGCCCGGAATTGAAATGGCTCCGCGGGATCTTTCGCGGCAGCCCATTGCCAAAACAACAGCTTTGCCGCAAAGTTTCTTTAATCCGCCGGATGAGGAAATCAAAGTAACCACATGATCCTTGCTAAGATCAATGGCCATCGTGTTGGATTCAACTTTAACTGAAGTATCCTGAAGCATATCAATCCAGCGCTGGGCATATTCAGGTCCGGTCAGCTCTTCTTTGAAGCGATGCAGGCCAAACCCATTATGGATGCACTGATTAAGAATACCGCCCAATCTTTCGGCTCTTTCGATGATAACGATATCTTTAACGCCATTAGAATAAGCGCCGTAAGCCGCCGCCAGCCCTGCCGGGCCGCCGCCGATAATCAGCAAATCATGCTGTTCGATTTTCATATGCTATTTAACTCCCTTCGTCTGGCTGACAACAATCTGCGAGCCATCTTTATCCTGATAGACTTCATCGAATTTCAGATTCCACTCCTTCATCAGCAGTTCAAAAATCTTTGGGGAGCAGAAACCGCCTTGGCAGCGGCCCATGCCGGTGTTTGTCCTTCTTTTCACGCCATCCAGAGTCCGCGCCGGAATCAAAGTATGCATCGCCGCGATGATTTCTCCTTCCGTGATAGTCTCGCAGCGGCAGATGACCTGGCCATAAAGAGGATTATCTTTAATCTTCTGAATCTTTTCCTCATCCGAAAGCTCTTTGAAGAAAGTCGGCAGCGGATAATACGAGAAAACCGCATTAGCCTTCAGCTGCAAGCCTGCCTTAGTAAGAATATCCACGGCTTCCAAGCCGAAAGCCGGACCGCAGGACAAGCCCGGGGACTTAATGCCGGCAAAATTGATAAAGCCCTTAAGAATCGGAGATTCCTCAATCAGGAAGTCTGAATAATCCTTAATAGTTGCGCGGATGCCGGCAAAGTTACGTATATTCGAGGCGTAGGAAATATTAGGGACGGAAGCTAAAGCGGAAGTGCGGATATAATCCATGCCGGACTGAACCGAGCAGGTGTCATCCTTATCACCGACTTCAAAATCAGCGTTCGGCCCGACAACGAGATTGCCGTGGACCGTCGGCGAAACCAAGACGCCTTTGCCCTTTTCGGTTGGGGTCTGGAAAATCGTATGGCTGACCAGTTCGCCCTGATCCTTATCGAGCAGATAATACTCGCCCTTGCAAGGCAGAATCGTAAATGACTCCCCGGCTCTGTCTTTTAAGGCCATCTTATAGATATCATCGGCATGAGTGCCGGCGCAGTTAATGATATATTTGGCCTGAATAGTCTCTTTCGGCGTCTTAATCTCATATCCGCCGTTTTTAGGGCTGATATCCATAACCGGCGTCGAAAGCTTCAGCTCCACGCCATTAAAAACGGCCGTCTCCATCAGAGAGAGGCACAGTTCCCAAGGCGATACAATAGCGGCTGAAGAAGCATATAAAGCGTAATCGATATCCTTGTTGACATGCGGCTCCAAAGCATGGACTTCCTGAGTGGTCCTTAGAATTCTCATGCCTTTGACGCCAGACTGAAGGCCTCTTTGGAAAAGATCGTTAATCAGCTTATGATCCGCCTCAGAGCGGCCGATAACCAAAGAGCCGATGTTCTTATAGTGGAAATTGAGCTTGGGCTGAAGTTTCCTGATAAGTTCGGATCCCAAGACATTAAGCCTAGCCATCTTCGTGCCCGGCTTTGGATCATATCCAGCGTGGATAATAGCTGAATTCGCCTTGGTCGTCTTCATCGAGACGTCGTTTTCCTTCTCCAAAACGACTGTCTTCAAATCGTACTTAGACAGTTCGAAGGCGATGGAAGCGCCTGTTATGCCTGAGCCGATTATGCAAACATCATATTCCATATATATAATTCCTTCCTTCATAGATTATAAATCAACAAAGATTGACTAAACAGAAAAATCTGAAAGCGCATACACATTCTGCCCCAGAGTTTCCTTAATAACCTTTCAAAAAGGCCTTAAAAGCCCTAAGAAGGCAAAAAGTTTCTCGAATGGTAAAAACCTGTTATCAAAAAACAAGATAAATAGACGAGAAATACAAAGGATTAAAGTTTTGAGAAAAATTTTAGCACTCTAGACTTGACAGTGCTAAATTCTTTGCTAGAATAGAGTTAGCACTTGGAACACGAGAGTGCTAAAACGGAGGAAAACCATTATGGAAAACAAAGAAGTTAAGACGGAGCAGAAAAACACCAATCTCGAGAAGAGAGACAATTACGGAATTGGGCGCTTTGGGTTCTTTGACCCGCTGTTTGACACCTTATTCCCGGAAGAGAGAACCTTCTCTCGTTCGAATCTGATGAAGACCGATGTTAAGGAAGAGGACAATGGCTACACGCTGAGCGTTGAAGTCCCTGGCATCAACAAGGAAGATGTGAAGATAAACTTTGAAGACGGCTATCTGACCATTTCGGCCAGCCAGACTAACAACAGCGATCAGAAGAACAAATCTGGCCGCTTCATCCGCCGCGAAAGATACTTCGGCTCTTATGAGAGAAGCTTCTACGTCGGCGACATCGATAAGAGCTTGGTTCACGCTAAGCTCGATAACGGCGTGCTGAATATCTTCGTCCCGAAAGAAAAAGAAGTGAAGGAAGAAGAGAAAGGCATCGCTATTGAATAACGGCTAAATCCCCCTTATTTAGCAAAAAGAACGGCGTTCTGCCGTTCTTTTTGATTGATTAAAGCTTCTTAAACTGTTCTTTCAGCTCTTGATAGCGAGTTAGGACGTCATCGAATTCATGCATTTTCAGGACCCTATGAACCTTATCGACTTCCCAGGGCTTAATGTTTCTCGTGTGCGGGAAAGGAAGCCAGACAATCGTCTTCGGGAAATGCTTGATGACCGTGTCATCTTTAGGCTTGCCTTGTTCATTGAACTTATCGGGGAGAATGTACTTCTTTTCGACTTTTTTATTTAAGGCATCCTGATCCGGCAGGAAGGAAAGAATATGCCTGACATAGTGGCGGCATTCGTGGAACAGACCGGTTTCCCTGATTTTCTTCATATTCAGAAGCATGACCCCGGAGTTCTGATAGTCGTAGGAAATCCAGAACCGGCCCATCATGTCCAAACTAGCCGCAAATTCATAATCTTCGATGTTCGTGTTATAAAGCTCTTCGATATTCTGAGCGATGATTATATCTGTATCCAAATACAGAATCTTATCCGGAAGTTCATCGGCTTTATCAGCTAAAAGGCGGAGCATCGCATAAGGCGTATAAAAGTTTTTGATGTTGACAGTTTCCGCCAGATGCTTCTTAAAAGCCTTTTTCATATCGATGACCCGGAAGGAAGATTCCGTGTTTTCTTTCTTCAGAAGATTATCTAGAAATTCCGCTTTAGCTTGGCTTAAAGGTCTGAAATTAGGATCTTTCTCTGTTAAGTCCATCGTCAAAAAATAAACCGTCACCGGTTCTTTGTTATGTGCGAGATAAGAGAGGATGACTATAAGCAGCCCATCGCTGACTTTATCGTTTCCTGCCAGAAGTAAATTGACCATTTTTGACTATTTTCGAAATTGTCCAGCAATAGTATTCTACCCTATTCGTTTAGAAGATAAACTTTAAATCGACACATTCCCCTATTTGGATAAAACGCTATAATCATAAATAGCAAGATAACAGGAGGAATAATCCAATGATAAAAGGCTTAATGCTTTTAGCTGACGGCGTTGAAGAAACTGAAGCGGTTAGCTGTCACGATATCTGTACCCGCGCGGGAATTGAACTGGTTCCCGTTTCCATCAAGGAATGCCACCGCGTTCATTCTTCAATGGGCTTAACCATCCGCACGGATCTTAATCTGAAAAGCCTGACAGAATTCGATTCTTTTGATTTCATCGTTTTGCCGGGCGGCAAAAAAGGCGTTGAGAATCTGAAGAAATCCAAAACCGTCTTAAGTGTTATCAAAGAATTCCACGATAAGAACAAAGTCTTATGCGCCATCTGCGCAGCCCCTTCGATTCTGGGCGAACTTGGCTATTTAGACGGCAAGCATTTTACCTGCTTCCCCGGTTTTGAAGTTGGAAAAGGAATTAAAGACGAAAAAAACGGAACAGTGGAAGATGGAAACCTCATCACCGGACGCTCGATGTATTTTACGATTCCTTTTGCCGAGCTTATCGTCAAGCATTTCCTCGGGCAGGAAGCCGTTGATAAAATCTATCACGGAACCCGCGGCGAAGATAAAAAGTAAGCTAATAATCAGTCTTTAGCACTTATGTCTTTCCTTCAAAGGAAGGAGCGCTTTTAAATGTTCCTTTTATGTCAATGTGGTTTTTATTACCTCCAATTGTACTTTTTGGTATACTTTAAGTGGTTTATTACAACAATTACTGAAAGAGAAAACAATGAAGTATTATCAAAAATTAGCTAGTCTAGGGGCATTCAGTCTTGAGCAAGCTATTCCGCTAATAGGAAACCGAAACTGCACAATCAAATATCTCGAAGATATGACAAGAAAAGGAATCGTGCACAGAATAAAGCGCAATCTTTATACATGCGTAAATCTGATTACTCTTGATGACATAGCCGATAAATACTTAATAGGATCGAGTCTTACTAATTCTTCTTGTATTATTAGCCATAGCGCTTTTGAGTTTTATGGCTTCTATAATCAGGTCTTTAATGAAGTCCAAGTGGCTTCAAAGCAAAAATTTAACGATTTTATGTATAACAATCTGTTATACAGACATATATTAAGTGAATCATCTAAGCAGATAGATACAATAAAAGGAGTTAGAGTCGCCTCTGTCGAGAGAACAATTGTTGATTCTATTGATCTTCTCGGGAAAACAATGGACTGTGAAGAATTAATTAAGTGCATAAAAATGATTCCTCTGATTAAAGAAGGAAAAATCTGCGAGATGCTTTCAGAATATGACAAAGATATTCTCTATCGTAAAACCGGATACCTGCTTTCCTTTTTCAAGAACGACTTGAACATTTCAGATGGCTTTTTTGATTTTTGCCATGCCCATTCCAAGGCTCAAAACAAAGGCTCTCTTTCTTATCAGGAAATTCGCAGTCTTAAATACATTTCAGAATGGGGATTATATGCATATGAGGATATAAACGAATTAGTGGATAAAGGAGATGGAAGCGATGTTTAAATATTAAAATAAAGATTTAACCATTATTGCCAAAAAATATGGCTTTTTGAAAAACACCTGTGAAAAAGTCCTCAGATTAGCTGATATACTCGAATTCATTAACAACTCAAAAATCAAAGACGTCTTAGTCTTAAAGGGAGGAACGGCTATTAATCTTTTTCTTCTTGACTTGCCAAGGCTCAGCGTCGATGCCGACTTTGATCTTGACTTAGATTGCGTAAAAAGCGGAATGGAAGAAAAAAGGAAAGAAATATTCCATGCAATCACAGGATTTATGTCCTTGGAAGGTTATCATCTGAGCAATAAGTCAAAATTTACTCATTCCTTAGATTCTTTTGTTTATGAATATAGAACTCTGTCAGATTCAAATGACTTGCTAAAAATTGAAATCAATTACTCAAATCGCATTCATGTTTTACCAGCAGTAATATCTGAAGCATCAACAAGTTTTTTAACTAATGCAAGAGTCAAAAGGCTTTCAGACAACGAACTTATTGGCTCCAAAATAAGCGCACTTATTACAAGAACAGCCGTACGCGACATATACGATATATACAATCTTTTAAAATCCGGAAAAATAACCGATAGCTCCATAATAAGGAAAATTGCCATCTTTTATATTGTCTTAAGCGCCGATTTTCCTCTAAATTTCGACAATTTAGTTTCTCGCGCCATTTCCGTTATTAAGAGCGTTGATTATTCTAAAATACGCGGCACCTTAATCCCGGTTTTACAAAAAGGAATAACAGTAAATATTGAAGAAATAAAAGATTGTGTATCAAAAGAATTAGACGTCATTCTTAAGCTTTCGCCAGATGAATATCATTTCATTGATGAATTCAATAACGGAAAATTTGTGCAGAGCCTTCTTTTTCCAAGGCCGTATGCTGGAGATTTATCACGCCATCATATGCTGATTTGGCGGCTGAACAGAATAACCGGCATTTAAAAAGCCGCTCTCGTTAACAGCGAGGCGGCTTTCTAGTTGGATTTAAAGGGCTCGACTATCCTCTGTTCTTAAGAATTTCGTCCATCTGACGGACTTCTTCATTATCGACCGCATAAACATACGGAACATTGCGATAAAGCTCATCATAATCGAGGCCGTAGCCCATGAGGAACTTAGATTCGTTAAGGACCAAACCGCAATAGTCGGTCTTCACATCGACCTTTCTCATGGCCGTCTTATCAATCAAAGCCACAATCACGATTTTCTTCGGCTGGTATTTATTGATGATATAGTTCTTCAGATAATGCATTGAATAACCGGTGTCGATAACATCCTCGACAATAACGACCGTACGGCCTTTGACATCTAAGGAAAGATCCTTTTTCAGGTTGATGATGCCCGTAGAGCTCGTGCCAGAGTAAGAGGAAATCTGAACATAGTCAGTAAGCATCGGAGTATCGACCTTTTTAATAAGATCCATCATGAAATTAAGGCCACCCTTCATGACGCCGACGAAAACCGGAAGCTTTTCTTCCTTCTTGAGCTCAGCGGTCAGTTCGCCGCCGATTTTCTCCGCGATGGAATTTAATTGCTCTGCAGAAAGTATAACCTCTCGCATATAGTGCCCCTTTCAAATTGAAGATACTTTGATTATAGAGTATGAACGAGTAAAGCGAGCAACAAAACAAGCGAAACCGCTTACTTATTCAAACTTCCGTATTTTTCGCTTGTTTTCCCGATTTTTCACCTTTTTCCATCAGCTTTTAGCGCCTTTTTCATTTATTTCAGAGACGAAAAATATTTAAACAAATCACGTTCGGACAGACAACTTTGGCCCCCGCTGATGATTGAGCCCTATAGTTTTGCTTGAACCTTAAAGAGGCAATCTTGCCAACCTCTGATGCGTTCTTTCCCCTCCCTTTTCTTTCATTTTCCTTACATCCCCAAACGCCCTTTTTCCCTTGCTATAATTCAGTCGGATAGGCAAACAGCAAGATGGAAAACAAGAGAGTTATCTTTGCTATCGACTTAAAGAGCTTTTACGCCTCCGTGGAATGCATTGACCGCGGACTTGATCCTTTTAAGACGCCTTTAGTCGTCTGCGACACTTCGCGTGGCAACGGAACGATTATTCTCGCCGTCACGCCTTATCTGAAGAAGAAATATGGCATTCCTTCCCGCCTTAGGCTTTATGATCTGCCGAAGAATATACCGGGGATGATTTACGCTACGCCGAGAATGGAACGCTATATCCAGAAATCGGTCGAAGTCGTCAGCATCTATCTCAACTACGTTTCCAAAGAAGACCTCCACGTCTATTCAGTCGATGAAGCTTTCTTAGATATCACGCATTATCTTAAAGGCAGCGGCTGCACAAAAGAAGAATATGCCCGGAAAATAATCACTGAAGTCCATTCAAAGACCGGCTTAACTGTCACAGCCGGCATCGGCGAGAACATGTTCATGGCAAAAGCCGCTATGGATATCGAAGCAAAGAAATCGGCAGACTTTATGGCTTCCTGGACTTTAGAGCAGATTCCTCAGAAACTCTGGGGCGTTACTCCGCTTTCGAAGATGTGGGGAATAGGCAGCCATCTGGAAGCCAGGCTTAACGCCTTGGGCTTTTATCAGGTCGGCGATATCGCCTGCGCTGATCCAAGGATGCTGAAAAGGCTCTTTGGCGTCATCGGCGAAGAGATATACGAGCACGCTAACGGCATCGATAACGCCAGGATTCAGGAAAAGTACGTTCCTTCTTCGCCCTCTCTTTGCGCCGGGCAGACACTATTCAAAGATTATGACGGAGAAGAGGCCAAGCTTATCATCTGCGAATCACTAGATGAGCTTCTGCACCGCCTTTATAAGAAAAACAAGCTCGCCGGCGGCATCAGCCTTTATATCGGCTACTCCAAGGCCGGAGGCTTCGCTAAAGGCATGGAATTCACTCAGCCAAGCGATGACAGAAATCTGCTTAAAGAGAGCCTCTTCAAGATTTTCGACGCCTACTACGACAAAGAAAGCAAAATCCGCAACGTCTGCATCGGCGCCTTCAATCTGGCCTCAGCTGATTTAAGGCCGCTGAGCCTCTTTGACGAAACAGAGAACCAGATGGAAAAAGAACACCGGATGGAAGAATGCCTGGAAAGCATCCGTCAAATCTATGGGCTTCAGTCAGTCTTAAGAGCCTCTTCCATCCTTGAAGCTTCCAACGCCCTCAGGAGGGCGAATCAGATAGGAGGACACCGTAAATAATGGAACGCGGAATGAAAAAATGGCGGCCGTTCGCCGCTCTGCCTGAATACGAAGATTACTACAGCAAGATGCTTAAAGACCGGGAGAAAAAGCCCCAGCCCTGTCTTTCTGATGACCAAGAGGAAGAAATCAATTCGGCCTTCCAAAGCGCTAAGCCCGGCGATTTCTTTTCCGTCCGCATCTATGAAAAAGGCTTTTTCTATCAAATCGACGGCGACTTTGTCAAAGCCGATGCACAAGCCAGCCAGCTTATTCTGACGACAGGTGCGATAGCCTTTGACAAGATAGTCAAAATCAACAATAATTAGCAAGAGAGGCAAACAAAATGGATTCTAAAACAAGACCGGAAGTGCATCCGTTTATAAAAATGGACCCCGTTACCCATCAAGTGCCGAAATGGGGCAGAGCCAAAAAAGTTAAAAAGACACGAGTTAAAAAGGCCGAAGAAAAGGCTTAGTAGAAGCAAGCAGAAAGACAGACAGCCTCTCATTTAATTGAGAGGTTGTTTTTTTCTTCCGAAGGCCTGATAAAGACGTAAGTCAAGAGAAGGAATGTAATAATTGACATCGCTATCTGATCGATGCCGTCCGTGATGAGCCAGATAGTTTCACTTTCGCTAGCCGTTCCCGTCAGCAAGGAAAGAAAACTGATAAGGACTTCCCCATCGGTGGCAATCATCAGAATGAGAGACGAATTGCGCATCATCTTATGAAAATTCACTTCGCTCTTGGCGTTAAGGAAAAGAACGAAGGTCACCAGGCAGCAGACGATCATCATCCAGCAGACAACGGCAAAGAACCACCCCATGCCATTCATGATGCGATTTAAATCGTTGCCCTTTACTCTTTCATAAAGCGTGTAAGGCAGGCCGGAGTTTACCGCAACCAGAAAGACAAGAATCGGAAAAATAAAAAAGCTGGCTAAAAGGAAAAGCAAAAGACGGGAACTGTAAGTATCTTTGAAATTAAAGTGGGCAATAGTAAAAAACAAAGCGAGGATAAAGGACGCCAGCAGATTGATTCCATAATCGCCGTAACTCGGACTGCCGAGTTTAAAAATGGAGACGATAAAAGCCGTCACGTTCACCGCAAGCATCAGATAGACGATAGCAAGCAGCAGCGGACTGGTCTTGAAATAAACCTTGCCGCGCACAATGTGATTTTTCATACGCCTGTATTGTACAGATATTATGGCATAAAAAGAGGCCTTTCTTTTTCGAAAGGCCTTTCGGAGCGAATTCTATTTAAGCTAAGCGGGCGCAAACCAGCTCGATTCTCTTCTCGATTTCTTCTTTAGTCAGAATATGAAGAATCTGATAGAGGTTAGGCGACTGCATGGAGGTGGTCAAAGCGACACGGACAATCGAGGCGACATCGCCGACATGGCCTTTATAGCTGTCCTTGGCGTTCTTGTAAATCTTGAAGGATTCAGCAAAGCCGTGCTTGACGCCTAAAGCCTTTAAAGACTCAAACCAAGCTGTTTCATCTAAAGAGTAATCCATAGAAGCCGCAAAGTCTTTTAAGACGGATGCCGTATCAGCCTTCGAAATGGCTGGATTAAAAGGCAGTTCCGGTAAAGACTGAAGCATCTGCTCAAATTCATCTTCGTAGAAGAAGCGGATATGGTCGAAGATATCCGAATATTTAACATAATCCTTGCGAGGCTTTTCCTGCTCGCGCTCAATGTTCATAATCGTCACGAACTTGACGTAGTCACGGCCGATTAAGTTAGAAAGCTTCGGATCGTACTTATCTGCCCAGCTCTTAGCTTCCGAAGAAATCTTATCCTTGGAATAATAGGCCAGCGTTTCCTTGCAGATATTCTGGACCTTGGCAATATCAAACAAAGCGCCATCGAGGGACATCTTGTTGAAATTGAACTGGAAAGTATGATAATCAGCCCGCGGATTGGCCAGCAGCCATTCCTCGAAGTTGGAGTTAGCAATCGTCATCAGGTACTTAATCAAGCCCTCGCTCGGGTAGCCCTGATCGATAAAGAAGGAAACGGCAGCTTCCGGATCCTTGCGCTTGGAAAGTTTTCTCTTGTTTCCGTTATCAAGCTTAGTGATAACCGGCAGATGAGCATACTTAGGCGCCTTAAAGCCCATCGCAGCAAAAAGCTCGATATGGATAGCTAAAGAGGCAATCCATTCCTCGCCGCGGGTCACCAAAGTGGTACGCATAAAATGATCGTCGCAGACATGGGCAAAATGATAAGTCGGCAGCCCATCCGACTTCATGATGACAATATCCTGGTCATTCTCCGGGATTCTCAAATCGCCGCGCACTTCATCGTGGACTTTGATAAAGTTCAGATGGTTGCCGTTCGATTTAAAGCGGATGACATATTTGACTCCGGCTTTGATTTTCTCATAAGCCTCATCCAAAGTCAGATAGCGGCATTTGGCATATTCGCCATAGTAGCCAGGAATAACGCGGTTGGCTTCCTGGACCATGCGGAGCTGATTAAGCTCATCAGCCGTGCAGAAGCAAGGATAAGCCCGTCCTTTAAGCATTAAATCCTTAATGCAGATGCGGTATATATCTTCCCTTTGCGACTGAACATACGGACCATAGTTTCCTTTTTCAGGATTGCCTTCGCCCATGTAGCCTTCATCGGGGTTAATACCGAAAATATGCATCTGATTAATCAGGTCATTGCCGGACCCGGCGACTTCTCTCTTCTGGTCCGTATCCTCCAAGCGCATGAAGAAAACGCCTTGGGTCTGCGAAGCGCATTTAGAAGAGACCAAAGAAGTAAAAAGCGAGCCGGTATGCAGAAAGCCGGTCGGCGAAGGAGCAAAGCGCGTGACTTCCGCGCCGTCGGGAAGATTTCTCTCCGGATACCTTTTCTCCAAATCCGCGACCGTTAATTTGACATCGGGAAAAATCAGATCAGCCAGTTCTTGAACAGTATGCATAAAAAACTCCTTTTTAAACTATTTAATAGGCTCGACATAGAAATTGCCGTAAACCTGGCTCGAATTGGTTACGGTCACAAAGCAGTTGCGGTCAATGCGGCGGACAAATTCCACCACAGATTTAACTTCCTGAGCCGAAACAACCATGTAAATAAGCTTCCGGGGCTTGCCAGTATAGCCGCCAGTCGCATCGATGACAGTGCAGCCATGCGGGAAGGCTCTTAAGAGCAAAGCCGGCATCTCAACGTTATCCGTATTAATCTGAAGTTCAGTCTTCTTATTCTTGATGTTAATCAAATCGACGACTTTGCCGGAAGTGAAGAAATAAATGCAGGTATAAATAGCCATGGCCAATTCACCGGTGCCATTGACACGGATGGCGTTGACGATGGAATAACCGATGACCACGCAGAAATTGATGATGATAGAGTACTTGCCCGCAGTCGTGGATTTCTTCTCTGCTATAGCAAAGGTGACGACGTCCATGCCGCCGGCCGAAGTGCCGATGCGGAAAGCCAAGCCCGAAGAGAAGCCGGTAAAGATGCCGGCAATCAGAGCCCGGGCCACGAAGTCGTTATAAATATCGAAAATCTCAGTCCATTCTTCCGGAATGAACTTAACGAAAATAGAAGAAAGAACGACATTGATGGCTGTCACAAACGCGAACTTATGGCCGACTTTCTTCCAGGCGAGGAAGAAAAGCGGAACGTTAATGAGAAAATAGCAGATAGAAGTTATCGTGCTTTCATCGCCCGTGTAGCCGCAGAGCTGGCAGATACGCAGAATAATCTGCGAGCAGCCAGAGGCGCCGCCGGAAATCAAAGAGGCGTAAGCCAGACCGGTGTCCGGATTAATCTTCGAAGGCGAAGTAAAGGCTCTGAATCCATAAGCGAAGAAAAAGGCTGAAACCAAGGTCACAAATAAGATCTTGGTCCAATCGATAGTTTCCTTCAGTCTCTCATGATCGAGAAGATAGTCGTTGAAATCCTGCTTCTTCTGCTGAAAAAAATTAAGCCTGGCTTTGTGATAGACCGGCTTGGCGCCGATAGCTTCCTGTTTTTCCTTCGGCTGCGTCTCTATATTGTCCATGGACCTATTTAAAACCTCTTTAAAATTGCGCTTATAGTCTTATTTATTATACTTAAAACTCAAGTGATTAGATAGTTGGTTAACGCCCTTTAAGAGGCAAAAAAGACTTCCGGGCAAATAAAGAAGAAAGACAAGAAAAAACCCGCTGCTAGGCGGGTTAAGAAATCACCTATGCGTCTCAGCTTACTTAGAAGTCTTGACGTCGATGACTTTGCGGCCGTTATAGTAACCGCACTTCGGGCAAACGTGATGAGGCTTAATCATCGCGCCGCAGTTAGAGCATTCGACTAACTGAGCGGCATGAAGTTTGAAGTGAGTTCTTCTAAGAGCCTTAGCTGTTTTACCAGTTCTTCTCGGGGGTACTGCCATAAATATTACGCTCCTATTCTTGCATATATACTTCGATACGCAAGAAGAATTATAACGGAACAGATACTTAATGTCAAACTAGTTTGAAATAAACATATGCCGAAAGAAAACCGCTTCTCAAAAGGCTTTTTAGACAAAGGGCCTTCAGACAAAAGATAAACTTTAATGCTAAAATAAGAAAAAGAACGCCACATATGAAAAAGAAAGCCAAAAATATTGCTTCGATAATAATCCTCAGCCTGCTTATTATTTTTGAGGCCAGCGCCTTAATCTTGGCCTTCTCCGATAATAGCTCCTCTCCGGCCCAGACTTTCTGCTTCTTCACCAACGATTCCAACATCCTTCTTCTTTTGTCTTCCCTGCCCATGCTCGCCTATCAGATTGAAAACTTACGGACTGAGAAGGCCATCCCGCACTGGGCTTATCTTTTCTTCCAGATAGCCGCTGTCGGAACCAGTTTGACCTTCTTTATCGTCTTCACCATGCTTCTACCCGCCATGGGCCTTTTCATCCTCAGCGGATATAAGATGATATCTCTTCATGTCATCTGCCCTCTTTTAGCTCTTTCCGGCCACTATTTTTTCTTCGGGAATGGAAGCTTTAAAACTCATGAAGCTTTCTATGGCTTGATTCCGATGGGCGTTTATGGGCTCATAATCGTCACCCTGATACTATCTGTCCCTTCTTTTGAGCCTCCTTACTTTTTCCTGGATGTGAGAAAGCAGCCTCTTTATATGTCCTTTATATATATAGCCTTACTCAGCCTGCTGACTTTCCTTATATCTTTTCTCTTGGTCTTTTTCCAGGCCCGAGCCCAGAAAGCGGCTGAAGCCAAATAAAACCCAAGAAAAAAGGCTGAGGCCATAAGCTTCAGCCCATTAACTGGCCAGGCCGCTTTTTAAGCTTCGCCCTTATTCTCCGAGAACATGCACATCGCCATGACGCGGGAAACATCATAAAGGAACATGGTTTCCTCTTTTGACCAAATGCGCCGGCTCTTATAATTGGCGAAAGAAATAAGGCCCTTATTCTGACCGTCGTATTTAAGAATGACATTTATCATCGACTTAATATTGTGGCTGGCATAGAAAGCCTTGAGATCCGGCTGCAGATTATCGATGTCGGCGCAGTAAAAAATTCCGTCGGAGTTGAAGTTCGACCAAAAATCTTTGACTTTGTCATAAGCCAGATATTCGATATCGGACGCGTTCTTGCCACGGGCATAAGTATAAACCGAAGTCGCCCCCTTGCCGTTAGCCAGGTTAACCATAATATCGACCAAATCCAAACTGAACATATTAGCCAGGTCTTCCAAGACCCTCTGCACATTCTGCTTGATGCCATCGCCGTCAACGAGCTCGTTAAAAGCCCAGGTGAGGCCGTTTTCCATCGCCGGCTTTGCATCCAGGGGGTTATCAGAATCAAATCTAGTAACCGCCCCCAAGGCCTTGTGCTCCCCAAAAGCGTAGCCTGACATGTTTGCATTATAAAGAGCGAAGCTGTTCTTCCCGCTGTTTTTGACCGAATAAAGAGCAATATCAGCCTTGCGGAAGAGTTCTTCATAACTCTGCCCATCCTTCGGATAAAAAGAAACGCCGACTGATAAAGTGACCTTTTTGCCGATGAGATTCTTATTGACCTTAACGGAAATCTGCTCTAAGGTCTCTTTAATTGTTTCAATCAAATCGCCTTCGGAAGGGAAAGACGGGGCGAAGACCAAGAATTCATCGCCGCCGATGCGGCCGACGACATAGCTTTCTTTGGCGTTTTCCAGCAAAACGCCCGAAATCAACTGCAGAATATCATCCCCGAAGAAATGGCCGTAAGAATCATTGAAGCTCTTGAAGTCATCGACATCGACGATCATCATCGCTTCCTTTTTGTCATTTTTATGGAGCGAAAGGCAGTTTTCCACCAAAGAGCGGGTGGTCATCGGATTAAATAAGCCGGTCAGGGCATCTCTCTGAGCCTTTTCCTTTAAGCCTTCGGATTCCTTGACTTCGTCATCGACATCAGAAATTGAGCCGACGACCATATCAATCTGATCCATGTTGTCAAAGCGAGAGAAAGCAGAAAGCTTGTAATTGACGTAATCGCCTTTAGAATCCATGATGCGAATTACAATTTTAGAAGAAGGCAATCCCGAAAGAAGCTGAATAAAGAGTTTCCTTAAGGAAGCCTGGTCATCTTTATGAATCCACTTGCACAGATCGCTGCCTTTTGTAATATCGACATCAGAGGCCTCAAATCCAAAAACATCAGAAAAGTCAGAGGAAAAGTCAAGTTTCTTTTCCTTAGGCCAATACTCGAAAAAAACTTCCTTGTTCAAGCGCATGATAGAGTTAAAGCCTTTTAAGTTGCGGACCGCGTCTTCCTTAAAGCGCTGAGTCTGACTTAAATCGATAACGCTCCACTTTATCTTTGGGCAACCATCCGCACCAATGTTTAAATTGCCCTTGTCTAAAACCCATATGCTCTTGCCGTTGGCACAGAAAAGATGATGCTCTGTCTCAAATAAAGAGCCTTCTTTAAGCTGTTGGCTGACTGCCAGGCTGAAGCCTTCTCTTTCACCTTCCGGAATCAAGTTCAGGTAAGAGGAAGCGTATTTGCCGTGCAGATCTTCCTCCAAAAGGCCTGTGAGGCTGATAAGCTCATTGACCGGGCCTTTAAAGACATAAGAAGAGCTGTTATCAGTTTCAAAGCCGGCGATGCCGTAAGTGAAAGAATCCGAAAAGCCTCCGCGGGCCTTGCGGGAAGTCTGGTCGTTTTCCGGAGAAAGGAAGAGCAGGCAGGATTTGACGTTAGGGTTATTCTCTCCTAGGCGGACAACCGTTAAGTCATAAGTTATATAGGCACCTAAAGCTAAAGAGAATATCCGAAGTTTCTTATCGGATTTAATGATGCCCTTTTTAAAGAAAGATGCGCCGTTGGTTTGGAAAATCTCCTGGATGGCTCCTTTGTCCTCTTCCTTAACATGGCTGTCGGCAAAAGAGAGGATATCCTTAAAGGTTTCGCTGTTCTTCAGTTCGTAGAAGTCCGGGTTTGCATAATAAACAAACTGGTATTTGCCGGAGGTGAAATCAAGGGAAATAATGGTGGCGTTAATATATAAAAGAAGAGACCTGTAATAAGACTTCAGGTCGGATATTTCTTCCGATTCCATCGCCGAATCAAATAAAGAGAAGCCTTCTTCGCTGTCCGAAGAAGAAATGGTCGCCTCTTTGGCGTACTTCTTAGCCAAAGCCTTCAACGAAGGCTGAACGTTTTTAAAGCAGGAAAGCAGGCGCGGATTAAAAGCCCCGCATTCCCCGCCCAAAATCATCTTATAGGCCTTATCGACATCGATGGCCTTCTTATAAACCCTGTCGTTGGTCAGAGCATCAAAGCAGTCTGCAATTGAAACTGCCTGAGCGCAGATCGGAATGGCTTCGCCAATCAGGTGGTCAGGATAGCCTTTGCCATCCCATCTTTCATGATGATAACGGGCGATATTATAAGCGTAACGCAGATATTCCTTTTCGTTCTTAAGATCGATTTTTTCGATGATTTCGGCGCCCTTTTCGGAGTGCTGTTTCATGACTTCAAACTCTTCCGGCGTCAGCCGACCGGGCTTATTCAAAACCGCATCGGGAATCGCAATCTTGCCGATATCATGAAGAGCCGAAGCGGAGCAGATAATCTGAATCTTATCCGGGGTCAGAAGATACTCCGGACATTCCTTGGCCAGTTCTTCAAGCAGAACCCTAACATAAAAGCGGATGCGCTTAACGTGCATGCCGGTCTCCAAAGAGCGGTATTCAATAGCGGAGGAAAGCGTATCAATCAAAGAGGAAGAAGATTCTTTGATCTGCAGAGCCTGCTCCTTGATTTTGTCTTTGGAGAAATGGCGCTGCTCATTTAAATCAATGGCGTTCTGCACACGCCTTTTAACGACATGGGGCTCAAAAGGCTTGATGATGATATCTGAAGCGCCCATATCAAAAGCGCGGATTTCATTAGCGGCAGAGTCTTCTGCAGTAATGATGATGACTGGAAGCTCGCTCAAATACTTCTTTGCATCCATCTCCTCCATGACTTCATAGCCGCCTTTGACAGGCATGATGAGGTCGAGAAGAAGACAGGCAATGGAAGAATGATATTGGTCAAGCAAAAGAAGCGCCTGCTCGCCGTTGCCGGCTTCTAAGACGGAATAGTCCTTTTCGAAGATATTCCTTAAGACAATGCGGTTTATTTCGTTATCATCGACAATAAGGATGGTATCCCTAGTTTTTTCCTTCATAGGCCATAGCTTCCCGAATCACTTTGATGCAGGCATCGTAGTCTTTTTCAACCTGGACAAGGGCAGCTTTTCCCTCATCTATCTTCTTTTCCTTAAAAAGGGCAACAGAGTAGCAGGTTGACTTATACAAATCGGCAATGCCCAAATTGCCCGAGACCCCCTTAAGAGTATGAACAGCATTATAAAGGGCTTCATCATCGCCTTTTTTCTGCGCAGCCTTCATATCAAAATAACTGTTGTCTTGGATAAACTTACCCAAGCAATCATAAAGAAGATCTTCGTTTTCGCAGAAACGCGAAAGGCATCCGGAAATATCAATGCCACCTTTGGAAAGTATTTGCTTAGTTCCCTCTTTCATAAAAACGCCCTCCTTTAAGTTAACCGATTAAGCAATATTGCGGCTGATCTAGACGAAAGCATCAAAGCGGCAGAAAAGAAGTTCAGAATTGAGTCTTTCTTGCTTCCCCGCCAAAACTTAGTAGGAAAAGAATGTAAACAAAAATCTTATTGTCATCAGTATAACATGATAATTAAAATGTGAGTAGATATTTACTAATTCAAATAAAAAGCAATTGGCTCGGCTCAGCCTCGTTCAATTAGGCATAAAAGTAATTACGGGCCATTTAAATTAAATTTATTAAAACGCTTTCTCAAGCCGCGTGGATTAAAAGCGAAAAATTACTTTTTCTTTTCACGCTTATTATCCGCCTTTTAAAAGCCTCCGAAGCCACATCAAAGGGATTTTTCTGTAAAAAAGGCCGAAAAAGCAAGAGGCCAGTCTGTTCAACAAGCCTTTTTTAAATTGAAGATAAGAGAACAATCCTAAATAAGAGCGAGAAAAAAGACCTTATTCAAGGCATTAAAACGACAGAAGAATTTAATTCTTGTATCTTCGAAGAAATCCGCTATAATAGAAACGACGTATCTTTTGCTGATGCGAAAATACTATTGAGGAATAACATGAAAGCTTTCGAAATTGTCCTGTTGGTTATCTCGATCCTTCTGATTATTCTCTCCCTGCTTACGGGTCCGAAGTCACGCGGCGCATCCGGTGCTATTACCGGCGGCTCCAACATGAACATCTTCGCCAAGACCAAGGAGAGAGGCGTCGATAAGATCATTTCCATCATTACGATGATTGCCGGGGTGCTGTTCTTCTTCTTCGCTATCATGGCCCGTTACTTCTAGTAATATCGGTACACTTAAGAGGGACGTCGTTGCTTAGCCCTCTTTTATTTTGTGAATTAAGCCCCTTATAAAGAGGCTATAAATTCCGCTGAAGATTCGCTTACTTTATATGTTCTTTGACAACTTGCTTACGTCTACACACAATGGAAAAGGAGTTTTTATGTTTATGGAGCAAATCGCATTAGTTAAATATCTGAAAAAGAGCCAGAGGAAACTGACTGAAATCGCTGAGCAGTTCAACATCACCACTGATGAAGCGAAAGAGGAACTGCAGTATTATCTCGAGCACGGAATCATTTTTGAAACGGTCAAGGGCTTTATGCTCACCGCGGATGGGAAGGTCTGCTTAGGCACCATCGTTACCCGCAAGGATAACTTCGCTTTTATCCGTCCTGTCGACGTTGACTCCAAAGACCAAGACGTAAGAGTTGCCGGCAAATCATTGCAAGGCTATCTGCTTGACGATATGGTTTACTACCAGGTTGATAACTGGAATAACGGAACCATCGTCGGCTTATATAAGAGGAATCCGCTTATTTCCGGCCGTTTGGTCAAAAGACCGAACGGAGAGTTTTTCCTTTTAACCAAAAGGAACGAGAACACCGGCGTTGACATCCATGTTGAAAAGCCTGAAGAAGGACTGAGCGACGGAGATTTAGTCTCCTGCAAAATCATCTCTTCGGCCCGCGATATCATCGAGGCCAGCTATGAGGGCCTTTTAGCCCGCGCCAGCCAAGTCGGCAGCGATATTTCCGCCATCATTGCCTCGAACGATGCCCCGCTGGTCTTCCCGCCGGAAGTCCTGACGGAAGCAAGGATGATTCCGCAGACTTTAAGCGCTGAGGATCTTAAGGGCCGTGAAGATTTCCGCAAGGATGTTATCGTCACTATCGACGGCGAGGACGCTCTCGATTTTGATGATGCTGTTTCCTGTGTGGCTCTGCCCCACGGCTGGAGAATCGGCGTCTATATTGCCGATGTTTCTTATTATGTCCGTCCGAACACTCCTTTAGATGAGGAAGCCCAAAAAAGAGGCACTTCCATCTATGTCGCCGACCGCGTCGTCCCGATGCTGCCGACGGAGCTTTCTAACGGCATCTGCTCTCTGAATCCGAATGTTGACCGCTTGGTTGAGGCGGTAATCATGGATGTGGATGAAGCCGGCAATATCTACCGTTCCAGATTCGCTCCTGGCGTCATCACTTCCCATGGCCGTCTTACCTATAAGCAGGTCAATGACCTTTTTGAGAAGAATGAGAAGAGCGAGCTCAGCGAAGAAATCGTTCAGATGCTGTTCCTGATGAAAGAAGCGACCGATAAAATCCGCTTCAAGAGAGAAAAGAACGGCGCTTTGGATTTAGATTCCACCGAGCTGAAGTTCATTCTGGATGAGAACGGCGTTCCGAGTGAGGTCATTAAAAGGACCCAGGGCAAGGGCGAAAGCCTCATCGAGGACCTGATGATTTCGGCTAACGTCGAAGTCGCCAAGTACTTGGATGAAAACAAGATTCCGACCCTTTACCGCATTCACGATAATCCGCCCTCGGAAAAGATTGAACTCTTCAAGCAGTTCTTGAAGAACATGAGAATGTTTAAGACCTTCCCGCAGAAGATTACCCCGTCGACTCTGTCCCAGTGGTATAACCGCATCGAAGATCCGAAAGTCCGTCAGGCCGTTTCTCCGTTCCTCTTAAAGTCGCTGGCCAAGGCGAAGTATTCCCCGGATAACACCGGCCACTTCGGCTTAGCTGAAACGGACTACCTTCACTTTACTTCCCCGATTCGGCGCTATCCGGACCTGATTGTCCATAGAACCTTAAGGGACTATGTCTTCAATAAGGAAGAGTTCAGCTACGACCGCCGCCATAACGCCTTGGAGTCTTTGGGGGCCCAGACTTCGGTTTGCGAAAGACGCGCGGTGGATATTGAGCGCGAAGTCGATGACTTGGAAGCCTGCAAGTACATGAAGAACCATCTGAACGAAATGTCGCACGGCGTCGTGACCGGCATGAACGCTAAGGGCCTTTATGTGGAAATGGATAACGGCATCGAGGTCTTTGTCGCCCTGCGCGATATTGATCCCAACACGCACTGGATCTATTCGGAAGCCCATATGGACATCCAGAATAACGAGAAGGATGAGAATGACCGCTACACTTTCTACCGCCTCGGCAGCGAAATGAATGTCATTCCTTATGACGTCACGTTTGAGGACAATACGATCCACGCGATGTCAGAGGCCGCTAAAGCCTACGACGATGATTACAAGGCTTATATGGAGCAGCAGGAACAGGAAGGCTACGAGGATTCGCGCCGTCCGGATTACTCCCGCTTCAGCCAGAACCGGCATTACAGCGATGAAGGTGAAGGCGAAGAAGAAGAAGAAGAAAAGAAAGACGATTACGAAGAAGATTACGATTTTGGATTTGAGGATGAAAAGAAAAACGCTGCTGACAGCGAGAAAGAAAACAAAGAAATGAACAACGAAGAATTAGACGAGACGAAAGACGAGACGGAAAAGACTGAGGCTAACCAAGAAGAACAGCCGGAAGAAGAGACGGCTGAAGCTGAGGACGGAAAAGAAGACGAAAAGGAAGAAGACGGCACGACCGCCAAAGCCAGGGAAGCTGACAACAATGTCGAGCTGACCCGCTTTGTTTCCTCTTCGGATTCTATGGATGCCCAGGAGACGAAAAGACGCATGGAAAACACCAAGCGTCCTTCTTCCCGCGGCGGATATAATTCCCGCTCTTCTTATGGAAGAGGCGGAGACAGAAGAGATTCCCGCTCCGGCGGCTATCGCTCTAGAGATTCCTTCGGCGGACATAAGTCCTTTGGCCACGATGATGACCGCCGTTCGTTTGGCGACCACAAGTCTTTTGGAGATCATAAGTCTTTCGGGGACAGAAGGTCTTCTTATGGCGAGCATCGTTCCTTCGGCGACAGAAAGCCTTACGGGGACAGAGGCGGATATGACCGCTCCAGCAGCTACAGAGATCAGAAGTCTGATTCTCCTTATAAGTTCTCCGATAAGCAGACGCCGCGCGGTGAAGATTTAGACGGCGGCTTCGAGAAGAGAAAGACGTTTGAAAGAAAGCCTTATGGTGATCATAAGTCCTTCGGCGACAGACGCTCTTCATATGGCGAAAGACGCTCGTTTGGTGACCATAAATCCTTCAGCCATGATGATGACCGCCGTTCTTATGGCGACCATAAGTCGTTCGGCGACCACAAGTCATTTGGAGATCACAAGTCTTTCGGAGACAGAAGCTCTTACGGCGATCATAAATCCTTCGGTGACAGAAAGTCTTCTTATGGAGACCATAAGTCTTCTTACGGCAGCCGCGGCGGATATAATTCCCGCGGTGGCTCATCATTCGGCAGAAAGCCTTCTTTCGGGCATAACAGAGGCGGACGCGGCGGCTTCAACAGAGGCGGCGACCGTTAATTAAACAATGGCGAAAGATAAAGAATTCCCTGGCGAGAAGCTTGTTGCCTCTAATCGGAAAGCGCATTTCGATTATTTCCTTTCTGATTACCTGGAAGCTGGCATTGAATTGACCGGAACCGAGATCAAATCTCTTCGAGCCGGCCACTGTTCCCTTTCGGATGCCTACGTCATGTTTAAAAATGACGAGGCTTTCGTCATAGGGATGGATATCGCCATTTACGAACAGGGGAATATCTTTAACCACGAGCCGAAAAGAGACCGGAAACTGCTTCTGCATAAGAGCCAAATCCGGGATTACGAGAAAAAAGCGACCGTGGACGGCTATACTGTCGTCCCGGTTCGTGTATACTTAAAAAAAGGCAAGGCTAAGGTGGAAATCGCCTTAGGCAAAGGCAAGAATGCTTACGATAAGCGCGATACGATTAAAAAGCGCGATATCGAGAGAAACATCAAGCAGACGATTAAGAACCACAACGGATAAGCCGTAAAGTTCTTTGTCTAGGAGGCTTAAAACATGGATAATAGTCAGCAGCCTTCTTCGCTAGCTAACCGGAGGACCTTGGTCCGCCGTCTTTCTTATTCTTCGATTCTTCTGGCTTTGTCGATTATTCTCACCCGGGTTCCTTTTTTAACCATCAACCTGAACAATTTCCTGAGAGTCGGGTTCGGTTCGATTCCCATTGTCCTCGCGTCTTTGATCTGCGGTCCTTTCTGGGGCTTTTTAGTCGGGGCCGGTTCGGATTTATTAGGTGCTTTTATCGCTCCGGCTGGCGATTATTTCTTCGGCTACACCATCGATGCCGCCTTGGAAGGCATCTTGCCGTGGCTGACGATGTATCTGCTGAAAGGAAGAAAGAAAGCCGAAGGCATCGCTTATGTGGCTTTAAGCGCTGCCGCCGTAATTTATTCGGTTGCTTTTGCCTCTATGTTCTCCGTCTTTAAAAAGCAGAACCTGGAGACATGGCTGAGAATCTGCATCCCGGTTTTTACCGCCCTTTTCTTTGCCGTGTTTGGCCTGGTTATTCTGCTTCTGAAGAAAACGAAAGTCTTTAAAGGAGCTTTAAGAGAAGAAAGACGATTCTCCTTAGGCGATATTTATCTGACGTCTTTGGTTATCGGCATCTTTATTGGCCTGTTCTTAAAGCCGGTCTGGAACTATATGTATGTTAACATCCCTTATTTTTATACGGCCTTTGCTGACTTGCTTCTGTTCGCTCTGGAAGGGACGATCAAAGCCTTTATGACTTTCTTCATCATCAACGCTTTGTTTAAGGCCGATTCTACCATAAAGCCTTATAAATTATCAGTTAAGGAAATAGAGAGCCAGAAAGCCGATTAAAGGGGTGGTTTTTAAAGCAGTTTAAATGGCTTTGAAGCGAAATAAAAACTACTTCGCAACTACTTCGCAAAATTTAAATCTATAACATATGGCTTAACTAAAGACTTTTTTAGTTACTTTGCAACTACTTTGCAAAAAGCCGAGTGCCTAGCCTTGGTTTAAAAGACTTTAGCCTCAATTCGTAATAATTAAGCTTCAAAAAAACCAATCATTCATTTAGCCTTATAACCTCTTCGCTTGAATTTGCCTTATAATTTTTATAGCCGTTAAAAATCTAAAATCTATCAGGGGGATAACACTATCATGTACCAGGAATTCCAGTCAGGCTGGCTCGAAGTCATCACCGGGCCGATGTTCGCCGGAAAGTCAGAAGAGCTGATTCGCCGCATCCGGACTTTAAAGTACGCCAATAAAAACATCGTCTGCTTTAAGCCTTCCATCGATGATCGTTATTCAGAGACCGCCATCGCTTCTCATGCCGGAGGCCGCTATAAAGCCTACCCCATCAAGGAAGCAGCCGAAATCGATAAATATGTCGAGTCGGATACGGATGTCATCGCCATCGATGAAATCCAGTTCTTCGGCCCGGAGATCATTCCGATTCTTGATAAATATGCCAACAAAGGCATCCGCGTCATTGTCGCCGGATTGGATCTCGATTTCCGCGGAGAGCCTTTCGGAATCATGCCGATTCTCCTCGCCAAGGCTGAATTCGTCACGAAGCTGACCGCCTCATGCAAAATCTGCGGCGAAGCGGCCACCCGAACCCAGAGAATCATCGACGGAAAGCCGGCTTACTATGAAGATCCGATTATCCTCGTCGGAGCCAAAGAATCCTATGAAGCCCGCTGCCGCAAGCACCACGAAGTCCCGCATAAGCCTAAAGACTAAAACTCGCGATTAAAAACGCTGATAAAAAAAGGAACTGAATATTCTTCAGTTCCTTTTTGCTTGTCTTTTAAAGGCTATTCGCCTTTTTCCGGATCGTCATCCTTAACGTCCGCGGCGATGAAATCCGTCACGGCATCAGGCTGAGCGCCCAGACTGACATCACCGACTTCCGGATTAACCGGCAGCGGAGTCGGAGTGAAATCACCGGACATTTCCTTAGCGGTCAGAGAGTTCGGATTGAAGTCAGGCCCGTAAGCCTCGGCTTCAGCTTCCTCAGCTTCCGAATCATCAATATCGCCATTGAAGCCCGTGCCAGCAGGAATCAGCTTACCGATCATGACGTTCTCCTTCAAGCCGTGGAGCATATCGGTACGGCCTTTAATGGTCGCATCGGTCAGCGCACGAGTGGTTTCCTGGAAGGAAGCCGAAGATAAGAACGACTTGGTGTCCAAGGCAGCTTTGGTGATGCCTAAGATGACCGGACGGCCGACGGCCGGATGCTTGCCTTCCAGCAAGACCTGGTTGTTGGCTTCCGTGAAATCGACGATATCGACTCTGGTGCCCGGGAGCAAGCCCGTATCACCGGATTCCGTTATCTGCATCTTGCGAAGCATCTGACGGGCGATAACCTCGATATGCTTATCGGAAATACCGATACCCTGGGAGCGATAAACCTTATCGACTTCCTGGAGGATATAAGACTCGACGGCGGCCACATTGGTCGAATCGAGCAGCTTCTTAGGATCGACGGCGCCCGCGGTGAGCTTCTGGCCGGCTTTGACTTCCTGGCCTAACTCAACGATGACATTAGCGTGCGCGTTGGTCGTATAAGTCTTCGACTCAGCAGCGAAGGTTCCTTCCTGCTCAGAGACGTTGACTTTATCGTTCTCGACCGTGATATCATAAATCTTCTTATCGATATCGTGGGCCTTGATTTCCTTGACGACGCCAGCGATTTCCGAAATGCAGGCTTCGCCTTTCGGAGTGCGGGCTTCCAAGACTTCCTGAACACGAGGCAGACCCTGAGTAATATCTTCAGCGCCGGCGACACCGCCAGAGTGGAAGTTCTTCAGAGTAAGCTGAGTGCCCGGCTCACCGATGGACTGAGCCGCCATGATGCCGACCGCATCGCCGATCTTGGCTAAATCGCCAGTGGCTAAGTTACGGCCGTAGCAGTGGATGCAGACGCCATCTTTGGTCTCGCAAGTGAACAGAGTGCGGATTTCAACTTCCTTGATGCCAGCGTCGACGATGCAAGTCGCTTCGTCTTCGTTGATCATCGTATTCGCCGGGACAATGATTTCCCCGGTCTGAGGATTAACGACATCGTGTACAGTAAAGCGCCCAACCAGACGGTCGTAAAGCTTGACGACCACCTGCGGATGCTGACCTTTTCTTTCATCATCCGGATGCGGTTCACGGTCCATAATATCGCGGACGAGGATGCCGTGGTCGCAGCCGCAGTCTTCCTCGCGGACAATAACGTCATGGGAGACATCGATAAGTCTTCTAGTCAGATAGCCCGAGTCAGCGGTCTTCAGAGCCGTATCGGCGCCGGTCTTACGGGCACCATGGGTAGCGGTGAAGAATTCGGAGACGGAGAGACCATCACGGAAGCAGGACTTAATCGGGATTTCAATGGCGGAGCCATCCGGCTTAGCCATCAAGCCCTTCATACCGATAAGCTGAACGAAGTTCGTGAGCTTACCACGGGCGCCAGAAGCGGACATGATGAAGACCGGATTGCGGACTTCCATCTTAATGAGCGCTTTGACGCGGTCTTCAATCTTCTTGTTGACATCCTGCCAGACCGCGACGACTTTTTCGTATCTTTCGTGCTCGTCGAGTTCGCCTTCATCAGCGTACTCTCTGAGTTTTTCGACTTTCTCTTCGGCTTCCTTGAACAGCTCTTCCTTATCATCCAAAGGCGAAGGGCCTTCAGTTAAGGTCCGATGCGTTGAAATATCGGACAGAGCGACAGTGATGCCGGAAATGGTCGAATAGTCGAAGCCTAAGTTCTTGATCTTATCAAGAATATGCGAGCACTGCTCCGCCTTGTAGCGATAGAAGAGCTCACCGATGATAGCGGTAATGCCATCCTTAGAGATCGGCGTCTTCAGCTCGGTCTTGGCGATATAAGCCTTGATGTCAGTTCCATACGGAACAAAGCCATCCGGCAGATAGGTCTGATCGAGTTCGTATTTTTCCTTGCTGCCCGTATGGACAAACTTGGTGTCCTCCGCGCAGTTGATATAGCGGAAATCATCCGGATAAATCGAGTTGAAGATGATCTTGCCCGGAGTGGTGATGAGATATGACTTCATCATGGCTTCGTTGAAATAAGACTTGTTCAGCGAAGAAGCACGGACCGCAATGCGGTTCTGGAGATGAATGAAGCCATTCTGATAGGCGATGAGGACTTCCGAAGGATCCTTGAAGACTTTCCCTTCGCACTCAGCGAAGAAATCGTACTTGAGAGCTTCTTCCTCGTCGTTAAAGCGGCGATAGTAAGCGGCCTGCTCCTTCATGCCCTTAATATCGTTTTCAAGGGTGATGTAGTAGTTGCCGAGCAGCATATCCTGAGTCGGGATGCAAATAGGCTTGCCATCCTTCGGGCCAAGAATGTTGTGGTTAGCAATCATCAGATCGATAGCTTCCTGCTGAGCCTGCTTCGAAAGCGGCACATGTACAGCCATCTGGTCGCCATCGAAATCGGCGTTGAAGCCGGTGCAGACAAGCGGATGCAGACGGATGGCGCGGCCTTCGACCAAAACCGGACGGAAAGCCTGAATGCCTAAGCGGTGCAGAGTCGGAGCACGGTTTAAGAGGACCGGATGGGTCTTGATAATCGTTTCGATAGCATCGAGAACTTTTTCATCGTACTGGTCAATCATCATATCCGCAGCTTTGCGGGTTGAAGCGACCTTATCAGCCATTAACTTAGCCGCGATAAACGGACGGAACAGCTGAATAGCCATTTCGCGAGGAATACCGCACTGATCCATTTCCAAAGTCGGTCCGACAGCAATGACCGAACGGCCAGAGTAGTCGACACGCTTGCCGAGCAGGTTCTGACGGAAACGCCCCTGCTTGCCTTTCAGCTGGCTGGAGAGCGACTTGAGCGCGCGGTTGCCCGGACCGGTGACGGCTTTCGAACGGCGGCCGTTATCGATTAAAGCATCCACAGCTTCCTGCAGCATACGCTTTTCGTTGATGGTGATGACCGCCGGAGCCTTGATATCCAAGAACTTCTTCAGACGGTTATTTCTGTTGATGACACGGCGATACAGATCGTTGAGGTCCGAGGCAGCGTAACGTCCGCCGTCAAGAGGCATCATCGGTCTTAAATCCGGCGGCATGACCGGTAAAATGGTCAAAACCATCCAGGACGGATCGTTGTGCGACTTGCGGAAAGACTCGACCAATTCAAGTCTCTTCAGAAGCTTGATTCTCTTCTGATTCTTCGGCGAATTAGTGGTCTTCAGATCCTGCTGGATCTTGGTGAATTCCTGCTCCAGATCGACTTCTTTCAGAAGCTTCTGGATAGCGCCAGCGCCCCAATCGAACTCAGCGCCGGTGTAAACGGAGATATAGCGGGAAGCCGTCATGAAGTCAACCGGAATAGAAGGAGTCTTCAGCTTTTCCAGGATAGCCTGGCCACGCTGTTTCTCCTGCTCATCGGTGACGATGCTGGTATCCAGCAGATCTTGAATGACAGTGATGAACTGCTCACGCGAATCTCTCTCGTCCAGGACCATACCCTTTGCCAGAGTCTTGGAAGTGCCCGGATTAAGAACGATATGCGAAGCATAATAAACGACTTCCTCCACCTGTTTAGGAGGAATATCCAATAAGACGGAAATACGCGAAGGCGTACCCTTCAGATACCAGATATGCGTGCAAGGAGAGGCCAAAGTAATATGGCCCATTCTTTCACGGCGGACGGATTTAGTGGTGACTTCGACGCCGCACTTTTCGCAGATCGTGCCAGCAAAACGCGGCTTCTTGTATTTGCCGCAGTAGCACTGGTAATCCTTGGTCGGTCCGAAAATCTTTTCGCAGAAAAGACCTCTCGGCTCCGGCTTCTGAGTACGGTAGTTAATAGTCTCCGCGGTTTCGACTTCGCCCTTGGACCAGCCAAGGATGTCGTCCGGAGAGGCTAAGCGGACCTGAATGGCGCAGAGCTTATTCAGATCGAACTTCGGGCCTTTCGGCTTCCGATTCTTATCGTCTTCCGGCCTGTTGAAGCCAGCGTTCTCGGAAGCTTCGGCGTTATTCATAATTTCTTCTTCTGCCATAACCATTGCCCTCCTTACTCGTTCTCGTCAGAGCCAGCGGCCGGCTTTACGCCCGACATACCGTTGTCCTGCTGCTCATGCTCTAACTCGTCTTCGTCACGGATGGAAAGATTATCGGTATCTTCTTCGCCCATCTTATAGATTTCGTTCTTCAGTCTCTTCTCGCGGCGGAACGAATTGGCGGAAATAGCCGAGAAATCGGTGATTTCCTTCATGCCGTTAGGAGAATCCTTGTCTTCGGTGAACAAAGTGACATTGATTGCCAAAGCCTGCAGTTCCTTAATGAGAACACGGAAAGACTCCGGCATATTAGGTTTCGGAATCGGCTTGTTCTTCAGAATGGCCTCGTAGCACTCATTTCTGCCGACCATATCATCAGATTTGATCGTGAGCATTTCCTGAAGGACATGCGAAGCGCCATAGGCTTCCAAAGCCCAGACTTCCATTTCGCCGAATCTCTGGCCGCCGTTCTGCGCCTTGCCGCCTAAAGGCTGCTGGGTGACTAACGAATACGGTCCAGTCGCACGGGCATGGAGCTTATCGTCGACCATATGGACAAGCTTAATCATATACATGACGCCGACGTTGATGCGGGAGTCAAATCTCTCGCCCGTCTCACCGGAATAGAGGATGGTCTTGCCATCTTTATCCATGCCGGCCGCGTCCATCATCTTATAGATTTCTTCATTCGAAATGCCATCGAAGACCGGAGTCGCCACCTTCAGGCCGCCCAGCTTAGCGCAGGCCATGCCTAAATGGACTTCCAAAATCTGGCCGATGTTCATACGCGAAGGGACACCGAGCGGATTGAGGAGAATATCGACCGGGGTGCCATCGGGTAAGAACGGCATATCCTCGACCGGGACGATTCTGGAAATGACGCCTTTGTTGCCGTGGCGTCCGGACATCTTATCGCCTTCGGAAATCTTTCTCTTCTGAGCGATGTAGACCTTGATGGTCTCCAAGACATTAGGAGGCAGTTCGTCTCCGTTCTTTCTGGAGAGAATCTGAACGTCGACGACAATGCCGCCGCCGCCGTGCGGAACACGGTAAGAAGTATCCTTCTGGTCTTTCGACTTCGAAAGGAAAATAGACTGCAGGAGCTTCTGCTCCGGAGTTAATTCCGTATCGCCTTTCGGAGAAGTCTTGCCGACGAGAATATCGCCTTCTTTGACTTCAGAGCCAGGGATAATGATGCCTCTTTCATCGAGGTGAGCCTTGGCCTTCGCGGAAAGATTAGGAATATCAGCGGTGATTTCCTCTCTGCCGTTCTTGGTCTTGCGGCGATCGATGGAATGCTCGACGATGTGGAGCGTCGTATAGACATCGTCTTTGACGAGTCTTTCCGACATGATGACCGCATCCTCGTAGTTATAGCCATGCCAGGTCGTAAAGGCGATGATGACGTTTTGGCCTAAAGCCAGTTCGCCGTGATCCATAGCCGGACCATCAGCGATGACGTCGCCTTTCTTAATATCCTGTCCAGCGACCACAATCGGGGTCTGATTGATGCAGGTACCCTGGTTGGAGCGCATGAACTTCTTCATCTGATATTCCTTCATCGTGCCGTCGCCTTCAATGACGCGGATGATGCGGGAATCGACATACTCAACCTTGCCGTCAGCACTGGCGGTGATAGCCGCGCCGGAGTCGGTGGCAATCTTATGCTCTAAGCCGGTGCCGACAAACGGAGCGTGCGGACGCAGCAAAGGCAGAGCCTGACGCTGCATGTTGCCGCCCATCTGAGCACGGGTGGAGTCATCGTTTTCAAGGAAAGGAATGCAGGCCGAAGTGACCGAAACAATCTGCTTCGGGGAGACATCGATGTAATCGACATCCTCAGCGCGGGCCATGATGGTCTCGCCGTTCTGACGGGCTAAGACACGCTCATCGAGGATCTTGTGGGTCTTCGGATCGAGTCTGACGTTCGCCTGAGCGATAACGTGGAATTTCTCATCGTCAGCGGAAAGATAATCGGCATCTTCCTGGACGACAGAATCCTTGACACGGCGGTAAGGAGTCTCAATAAAGCCAAATTCGTTGATCTTGGCGTAGCAGGCCAAATTGCCGATCAGGCCTATGTTCTGGCCTTCAGGGGTTTCAATCGGGCAGATACGGCCGTAATGCGAATAGTGGACATCGCGGACTTCGAAAGCCGCACGGTCTCTGGTTAAGCCGCCCGGGCCCAAAGCCGAGATACGTCTCTTGTTGGAAATTTCCGAAAGAGGGTTGGTCTGATCCATGAACTGAGCAAGCTGCGAAGAATTGAAGAATTCCTTGATGCAGCTGGTCAGCGGCTTGATGTTGATTAAAGAATCCGGGGTGACGTTTTCCATATCTTTGGAAACCGACATCTTATCCGCAATGATTCTCTCCATTCTGGAAAGACCGGTGCGGAACTGATTCTGAATAAGTTCGCCGACGGAGCGAATACGGCGGTTGCCTAAGTGATCGATATCGTCGATCTCGCCGCAGCCGTCAATGATATTGAGGAAATACGAGCAGCAGGCGACGATGTCAGAAGGAGTGACATACTCTTCCTCGACGTTCATATCGGTGCCGACGATTCTCTCGACTCTGGTCATATCAGCGTCTGCATAAATGTCGAGGACGTTGACTTTGCAGTGATCATCAAGGCCGAGGTTGATCGGGAACTCAATCTGATGAGCACCCTTCTCAAAGAACTTCTCCGCCTTGAGATTATCGAGGATTTCCTTGCTGACGAGCTGGCCCTTGGCTAAGACGACTTCGCCTTCCGCGGAAACCAAATCTTCAGCCACATAGTGGTTTAACAGCCTGTCATAAATGCCGAGCTTCTTGTTGATCTTATAACGTCCAGCCGGGCCTAAATCATAGTTGCGGTGGACAAAGAAGCGGGTCTTAATCTGACGAGCGACATCCGCATCGGCGATAGGTTCGCCCGGACGCAGCTTCGCATAAATATCTTTCAAAGCGGCAATAGAGATAGCCTCATCGGTCATCTTCGAAGGCTCCGGATATTTTTCCATCGTCCGCTTCAGCATCTGATTGGAAGTGCCGAAAAGACGATAGATGTCAGCATCATGGACGATGCCCAAGGCTCTTAAAAGAGTCATGACCGGGACTTTCTTCTGCTTATCGATGCGGACGTAAAGCATGCCTTTAGCATCCGAAAGGAATTCCAGCCACGTTCCGCGGGCCGGAATGATATCAGCTCCATAAGTGAAAGTCGCTGAAGAAGTCTGCTCTTCCTTATGCATATAAGCACCGGAAGAACGGACAATCTGAGACTCAACAACCTTTTCGACGCCGTTGATGACAAAGGTGCCGGAATCGGTCATCATCGGGAAATCACCCATGAAGATGGTTCCCTCTTTGATGGTGCCGTCGCCGTTCTTCAAACGAAGGACGACATGAAGCGGAGCCGAATAAGTCAGAGCGAAGGACTTGCATTCAAAATACGAGTTCTTCGGCTGTTCAAAGTAGAGCGAATCATATTGCAGCTCCATGGTGTTATCGGCGTTGGCAATCGGGAAGAAATCCTTCAGAACCTCGTCGATGCCTTTGGTCTTGAGCCACTCAAAGGAAGCAGTTTGAATCTCGCAGAGGTTCGGCAGCGGAAGCTGACCGGAAATCTTGGAGAAATTTGCTCTGTTGTTGTATGAATAATCGATATCGTCTCTACCTAAAATCTCTTCGAATGTTTTCATTTAAGTTCTCCATTCTCTTAAAGCCACTAAGTGGGAATAAAAACGCAATCTAGGCGCCCCCCATTATCCTAGAAAGGAGCCAAATAAGGCGGCTCTTTTTCAAATCTCTGCTCTTATCTTCCGGCCCGAAGGGCTTTTTCAATCAGGGAGAAGATAAACAATTAATTCCCTATAGGCCCAGATTGGGCCTATAGGGAAATTGCGAACAGATGATTTCCTTAAGATTGGAGATCTTACTTAACTTCGCACTCAGCGCCGGCATCGACGAGCTGCTTGCGATAATCCTCAGCTTCCGCCGGGGAAATCTTTTCCTTAACGGCGACCGGAGCGGAATCAACCATCTTCTTGGCATCCATAAGGCCTAAGCCAGTGATAGTCTGGACAGCCTTGATGACCTTGACCTTGTTGGCCCCGAAGGACTTAAGGGTAAGGGTGACTTCAGAAGGAGCAGCCTCAGCGGCAGCAGCAGCACCGGCAATCGGAGCAGCGGCAGCAGCAGGAGCAGCGGCGGTAACGCCGAATTCCTTCTCGATGGCGTTGACGACATCCATGATCTCAGCAATCGACATTTCCTTTAAGGAAGCGATAACATCAGCAGCATTTAACTTTGCCATAATTTAAATTTCCTCCATTTGGTAATTTGGCATTGACGACAATAGACAATCAGATAGCTTCAACTAGGCAGCTTTGGGCATATTGTCCGCAACCGCTTTTAAAGCACAGGCGAATTGGACGACCGGGCTGGCAAGAGTGCCGATGAAGGAGCTGATAGCAGCTTCCTTGTTCGGAATCATAGCCAGGAACTTGATCTTGTCCAGATCGCAGAAGGTACCGCCGATAACGGCGCCTTTGAGCTCCATTTCCTTATGGGCAAGAACGAACTGCAGGACCGGGATGAGGGCTTTAGTTTCCTCTTTGCAGGTGATGACAGCGTTCGGACCTTCCAGAAATGCATCGAGCGTTTTGAAGTTCTCATCGTCAAGAGCTCGCTTGACCAATGTGTTCTTCGCGACTTCGAGTTTGCCGTCATTAGCCTTCAGAATCTTTCTGAGCTGGTTAGTGGTAGCGACGTCGAGATTGTGATAAGTCACGATCATCGCGCACTGAGCTGTGGAAAGTTCTTTGGACAGACGGTCAACGGTGGCCTTTTTGGCCTCAAGAATAGACTCGTTCATTTGAACACCTCCTATCGTAGAAATATTTGGCAACAATATCCCGTTTCATCCTCATCCTCAAGGGACAAAGAAGAAGAGTATTTCAAGTTTTTGTGCTTAAGATAATCTTTTACCTCGGCAGTATGATTGAGCTATTAAGCCGCTGCGGTCTTTGGTATATTGATTGCACCGAAATAAGTAGAAAACTAAGCTGAACAAAATCGGTTAGGATTAACCGATGATGTTGAGCTTAATAGACGGACCCATCGCCGTATGGACGATGGCGTTCTGGATATAGACGCCCTTAATCGAAGCCGGCTTGACACGGACGATCGTGTCGATGACGGTCTGCAGGTTAGCGGCAATCTTATCGGCCGAGAAAGACGAAGCAGCGATTTGGCAGGCAATATTGCCATCCTTATCAGCTCTGTAGGTGATCTTGCCGTTTTTGATTTCGGTAATAGCCTTGCCGATATCCATCGAAACAGTGCCAGCCTTAGGGTTCGGCATTAAGCCTTTCGGACCTAAGACACGGCCCATTTTTCCTAACTGTCCCATCATATCCGGAGTAGCGACGATAACGTCGAAATCGAACCAGTTCTCCTTGGCAATCTTGTCTAAGAGATCGGCTCCGCCGACGTAATCGGCACCCGCGGCCTTGGCCTCATCGACCTTGGTGTTGGTGACAGCTAAGACCTTCTTGGTCTTGCCGTTGCCAAACGGAAGGGCGATAGTGCCTCTTAACTGCTGATCAGGCTGCTTGGTATCAAGGTTGAGCTTGAAAACGACCTGAACGCAGGCATCAAACTTCGTAGTGTTAGTCTTGGCGACCAGTTCAGAGGCCTCCTTGACATCGTAGCGCTTGCTCTGATCGACTAACTTAAGAGCAGCGGCATATTTCTTAGCTAATTTTTTCATGATTATAATATGTCCTCTCCTTAGTCAACGATCTTAAGTCCCATCGACTTCGCCGTACCTTCGACGCAGTGGATAGCGGCTTCTAAGCTGTTAGCGGTCAGATCCGGCTGCTTATATTCAGCAATCTTCTGAATATCAGCCTTAGAAATGGTCCCAGCCGTCTTGGACTTATCGGCTGCGCCCTTTTCGATCTTGGCAGCTTTCTTAAGTAAGAAAGTGACCGGAGTAGTGCGAAGGACAATATCGAAAGACTTGTCCTCGTAGATAATCAGATCGCAAGGAACTAAATCGCCCGAACGATCCGAAGTCATAGCATTGAACTTAACGCAGAACTTGCCGCCAATGCCGTACGGCCCAAGTTTCTGTCCTAATTTTGCAGGGCTGGCTTCACCGCCCATGGCGACGATTTTCATCGAACGCAGAATCTTTTTTCCTGCCACGGTATTACCTCCTATAAATAGTATTCCGTGCGTGGTACTAATGGGTTTAGAGGACCCTCCCACGGCGTCAAGGACTGCCCAAAAAAGGGCAAAATACCCCTAACGCATTGTAAAGTATAACAAAAACCGGAGATAAATTACAATAGATGGCAGGAATTATTTCACCCGCTCACCTACATTCCCATATAAAATACCACATCTATAAAGAAAAGGATAAAAAAAGCCGCCTTTTTAACAAAGGCGGCTAATGTCTAAGAATCAGATTTAAGCGACTTTGAAATTGATAACGGCCGAATCAATATAGATGGCGCCCGAGACTGTCGTATGCTCGAAAGAAATATAGGTGGCAAGAGCTTCTGTTTTCGGCGTAAAGGTATAAGTGTAGCTGGTGCCGTCGAAGATCTGCTCATAAGTCTCAGCGCTCACGGTGGTATCGTTCCCTATCTTAACGTTTAATAAAGACTTCCCTGTTTCAGTCTTGGTTATCCCCTGTTTCTTATTGAAAGTCAGGACGACGCTTTCAATCGGATTAGGCAGAGCCGTAGTGTTATAGAACTTGCTGGCTTTAGAGTCTTTGTAGCGCATTTGGATGCCGGTCCCATAATTGGCAGTCTGATAAGTGTTCCAGCTGACACCCGAGATGGCAGACGTTCCGTCACCATAAGAGGTCGGCAGGCTTAAAGAATTAACATCGAGAGTCATTGAAGTCAGAACGGCTGTTGAGGAAGCAAAGGTAACTTCCGCAACGTTAACATAAGAGGCGACCATAGTGAACTTGTTAACATCGCCTTCATCAGCGGTCAGAGATTTCCCGTTGAACTTCATCGTGTCGACTTTATATCCAGTCGCCGGCACACAAGTCAAAGTCAGTTCTTCTCCGACATAAAGGCCTTCGGTCTTGGAGAAAGAAGCGCTGCCATGGGCGGCATCATCGACAGATACGGAAGCCGTCATCGTCTTGTTTTCGCTTGATAAAACTGTCTTTGAGGTATCGATCCAGCCGAGGATTTCCGGCTTTCCTTTGAAGCCTTTCAAGACAACGCTCAAAGTGACCTTGTCACCTTCGTGAATCGTGGTTCCGTAAACAAAATCGCCAGGGTTAGAAAAAGCAACAGAGGTTTCAACATCACCGGTCTTGCTGACTGTCAGGCAGGAAGCCGTGGAAGACGAGCCATAGACAATTATGGAAGTCTTATAGTCGTCGGTATAAAGGTTGAAATCGCCGTACTTATTGTTCTGAATATCGGCCGCATATCCCGTGACCGTATAAATGGTCTTATCATCCGTAACTTCTTTAGTCGAATCCATCTCTCCGACTAAAGAGATAAGTTCGCTGATGCTCGCTTCCTTGCGAGTCAAAGGCTCCACGCCTTTAATCGTCAGGTCGACCGTATCGGTTAAAGAGCCGAGTTTAACGGTGACAGTTGCGCTTCCAGCCGCTTTCGCCGTTAAGACCAATCCGGCAACAGAGACAACCGCAGTATCCGAAGAAGTAACCGTCAGTTCACCGGAGAGCAATAAAGCCGAAGGGTTAAATTCAGGCGTTCCAGATAAAGTAATTGCCCTATCCGCCGTCCCAGCATACCATTCAGCGGTCAGAGCGGTTTTATTCGTAATCGCTAAAGCCGTATAGATAGACTGAGAGGAAACTTCGGAAGAAACTGAGGCAACGGAAGAAACCGAAGCAACAGAGGTTTTGTTCCCACAGGAAGTAAGGCCAAAAGACAAAGCTAAGGCACTGACAATCAACAGTAAAGATTTTTTCATCTTATTCTCCTTTCGGCTTCCAATTACAAGCCTTTTAATTTCTTATGTTTTTATTTTAACAGAACTCTCTTTATCATTAAATAAGTTTGTTTAAATCCTTACAAACAAAAACTGCCGCAGATCAGTGCGGCAGTCTCTGTTAGATTAGCGAATAAAGACTAGGCAGTATGGGCAGAGAAAGCAACCGGAACTACATAGATGGTTCCGTTTCCAGACTGCGAAGCTGTGGCAACAGCTGAAACCTGATAAGCAATGAAGCTGATATCAAACTGTTTAGTCTTATCAACAGTGGTCGATAAGAAATCAGCAAAGACATTGCTCGGATCCTGGAACGAAAGCATAAAGGTATAGCTAGTAGCAAGCGGGTTGGTGTACTTATAACCAGACCCAGCAACAGCTGCGCAATAGACCTTGCCAGTTCCAGTCGAGAAATAAGTGGCTGTAATCGTCTGAACACTGCCAAGGAGACCAGTGGTATTAGCTAACATAGCAGCCATAGTCGCCGAAGCGTCATCAGCAGTGGCGAACGAACCAACCGAAGTCGCAGCGGCAGCGAACTTCAGATTGCCCTTAGCAACAGTCGTATTAGCAGCGCAAGCCGTAAGAGTAGCAACCTGGATTAAATCAAACCCGTTCTTAGTGTACTTGGCAACAGCACCAGCAACATCAAGAACATCGCCGACAGAAGCCGCAGCTAAAGTAGCTTCAAAGCTGCCAGCAGCCGGAGAAGAGCCAACATAAACATAAGCAAATCCATCTTTGCTGGCCAGAACAACAGCGCCAGTCTTGGTTTCAGTTGCCTTGAAGACCTGCATGCCAGTTAAAGTGATGGCGTCGCCAACCGCCTTGCTAGCCGCAAGGTTAACAGCCGGAACTGCAATATCCTGAAGGACGACCGCGGTCGAGGCATAAGTGACCGTAAGGACATTGACGTGATAGGCGTTGAAAACGAACTTGTTCGCATCAGCCGCATCAGCCGTAATGGCCTTGCCGTTAAGCTTAACCGTATCGACCTTATAATCCGTAGCCGGAGTGCAGGTCAAAGTCAGTTCCTCGCCGACATAGATGCCTTCCGTCTTGGAAAGAACAGCGGTGCCATGAGTGGCATCATCGACCGTAACCGAAGCGGTGATGGTCTTGTTCTCAGTGGTGGCGATAGTCTTGGAAGAATCAATCCAGCCAAGGATTTCCGGTTTGCCCTTATATCCTTCGAGGACGACGCTCATCGTGACCTTATCGCCTTCGTGAACCGTGGTGCCATAAACGAAATCGCCAGGATTCTTGAAAGAAACTTCACTGTCGATGCCAGCAGTCTTGCTGATGGTTAAGCAAGAAGAGGTAGTCGAAGAGCCATAGACGATGATGGAAGAAGCATAATCTTCAGAATAGAGGTTGAAATCGCCATAAGAATTGTTCTGAATGTCAGCTGCGTAGCCGGTAACAGTGTATAGAGTCTTGTTATCGATGACGGTCGTAGTCTGATCCATAGCCTTAACAGCTTCAATCAGCTCAGGAACCGTAGCGGTCTTCTTAACCAAAGCGATAACCGGATTAACGGTGATAGTCACCGTATCCATTACGTTGCCGAGTCTGACCGTGATGGAGACGCTGCCCGCATCCAAAGCCGTAAGGACCAAGCCATTGACCTGAACCATAGCCGGATTTGAAGAGGTAACCTTCAGCTCACCAGACATAATCAAAGCCGTCGGATTGAATTCCGGAGTGCCCGAAAGCTCAACAGTGCGGTTAGCTTCGCCAGCATACCAAGTAGCCTGTAAGGCTTCCTTGTTGGTGATGGTGATAGCCGTATAATCGACAGCGGAAGAGACAGACGAAGTCACGGAAGCAACGGAAGTTTCGGAAGCTACTGAAGAGGCTTCTGAAGAAACAGCAGGGGTGCCGCCGCAGGCCACTAAGCCTAACGACATGGCAAAGACGCTAGCGATGAGTAAGAATGACTTTCTTTTCATGATTCCTCCTTTAAAAATGATCATTGAAGAAGCAGATAGGCAATCTGCAAACTAATGTATATATTATATATTAATTCAGCAGATATATTAAAGGGCTTTCAATATCCAGCCTCTTAACACCTTATTGAACAAACGTCTGATGGTTGATGTCCTTCAGCAGCGCATTGTACTTCCTGATTTTGCTCAGGCCTTTAACCGTATAGGTAATCCCAAAGCTCAGAAGACCCAGCGTAGCCGCAAAAAGAACCATCGAGACCGAGAATTCCGGGCAGGTCGTCACCAGTTGGTGCTGCAGGCCCGGCTTAAACGAAAGTGCGAAGAAGACGATAGCCAGGATTAAGGTTATGGCCCCTAAGCAGTTGGCGCCCATGCCTGAGGCAAAGAAATTCCTGCCTCTTTGGATTTCCGCATGGGAAGCCGCCGAAAGAGACTTCATATCGACTTCATCGTGACCCTCATGAATCAGATGGCCGCAGCGCGGGCAGACATAAGAAACCGAAGTCCCTTCCTGAAGCGAAGACTTGTTCTTCTCAAGAGTGGACTCTTTTTTCTCTATCTTTCTTTCATCGATTTGATATCCGCAGTGGTAGCAATACATCGTTGTTCTCCTCTCCGACTAAGCTTCAATAAGCTTCAGATCCGCATTCCCCGTCGGCAGGAGCTGATATTTATAAGCCCCGGTCGAAGAATTCTTATGGAAGCTATAGATGCCGGAAAGATGGAAAGTCTTGCCGATGAAGTCATCCACAGAAGAGAAGGTGATATTTTTCTTGCCAGTATCCGTCGAATCAGCGTAAGGATAGTAAGTGAAGACAATATAGGCGCCGAAGAAAAGCTCTTTGGCATCGGTGGAATTCTGCTTGAAATACAGCGTATATCCGTCTTCGCCTTTATAGGCGTAAGAGCAATAAAGATTATCGCTGACCTCAACCTTGCAGAACAGATAGGAAGTATCCCCTTCCTTTAAATCTGTTAAAGACTTGGTGAAAGAAGAAACCTTATGCTCCGTGTTCTGGCTGGCGGTATAGACCACCGAGGCATCTCCGTCATCCCCGTAAGAATAAGTCGGGAAAGTGGCACCGGAAATCTGGAAGCCGAAGTTTTCCGAATCGGAAGCGTAGCCCGCGACTTCGATATAAGCTCCATACTGATAGAACTTAGAAGGAATCGAAGACATGCCGGTGAAAATGTTGATGCCCGCATAAACGACTTCCGTCGAAGAAGTGATTTCATCATCGGTCAAGGAATTGCCTTCCTTATCGAAGTGGTCGCAGATATAAAGGACGTGATTAGTAAAGCCCGTGACCGTGCCCTGAACACGGACGTTCTGCCCATCGAAAGAGTTTGTGTGCGTCGAATCGGCGATGCTGGCCTCGATTTCCTTCTTCAGGTCGTAAAGGGAGACATCGACATAATCGCCGTAGTTGAATAACGGATCATCTTCGCCCGAGAAAAGATTCAGCTTTAAAGCGCGGGCCTGTTCTTCCGCAGCCAAGAACGAAGCTTCATAAGGCAGACTGACGCCGCCGCTCTTATAGCCGGAATAGCCGTTTTGGACAATATCCAGATTCAAGAGGTAAAGCTGATCGTAAGAGGCATTCTTGACGCTCGGATTAAACCAGACCAAAGACAGGAAGCGGGTTCCCGTCGAATCGTAAGAAGGCACCGTATAAGAAGTCGTCGGGGCCGAGACGACAATCGTCCCATTCTCCGCAGCTTCTTTTAAGACGGATTTAGTGAAATTGGAAGCCGCTTTTCCATACGGCTGGACTTTCCCGGTCGATTCCGGGGTATCGATGCCCCAGTAGCGGGACTTGATGGTCAAAGAAGAAACCGTGCCGGTGAAATGGGTAGTGTCCCCGTCGATATAAGTGAGGACGGAAACCTGCTCGACGCCGTCAGTCGCAAAAGAATGGCCTTTATAATCCATCTGGAGCTTCACGCTGCCATCGTGGACATAGTCCACTTGAGAAGTCACGGCCGAAGAAGCGCCCGAAGCCGAACCGGCCTGAGAAGCATCAGAGGAGGAATTGTTCCCGCAGGCCGCAACTGTCGGCATGAATAAAGCCAGCAGGCCGAAGGATAAGATAAGTTTTTGAGATAATTTCATAAGCTTTTAAACACTCTCCTGGATTTAAGAAGCCAATTTGGTCGTCGTGACCGCGTCAGCAAAGGCCTCAGTAATGGTCTTATTGCCCCGAAGCACCTGGGAAATGATGCCGCCCACTGCTTCTCGTGCCGCTGCCGTGCCCTTAATGGACGGAGTGACGATATAGCTGTCGCCGATGTCGTTGAGGACGACGTTGGCTGTGGTGGAATAAATGGATTCTTCGGCAAGATAAGCCTTATAGGCATCCGAAGCATAGCAGGAGGAACGGACCGGAACATAGCCCTGAGAATAAGAGATGCAGAGCTTGGTGTTAACATCGGTAGAAGTCAGATACTTGATAAACTTCCAAGCGTATTTGACTTTAAGGTCATTCACCGCATCGGTGTAGCCCGGATTGCGGATCAGAGTCAGAGTCGGTCCCTGAGTGATGTAAGTCTTTTTGCCGTTATAAGGAACTTCGCAGACGCCGACGGTAAACTGACCCTCGGAATCCTGGTAGCCGGAGCCGCCAGTCGAGCCGACGCAGAAAATAGACTTCCCCGCTACGAAATCCGAAGAAGAATAAGTGCCGGTCACGCCTTTAGTGGTCAAAATGCCGGCGGTCTTCAGATCCTTCATAGCCTGGACCATATTGTGAGCAGCCTCGTTATCAAAATCACAGGAAAGCTTCTTATCGGTGCCGATGGAAAGATAAGGAGTATCTTTCTGGTAGCACTGGGAGATGAAAAGGTTAGCATCCGAATCATAATAGAAAGGCGTTTCGACGCCCGGAGCCATGCTAGCCATATTGGTTTTAATATATTTCAGGAAAGCGACAAACTGATCCCATGTCAGAGACCGCATCCATTCTTTGATCTGGTCATCCGACTTCAGTTCGGCATTATAGCCGAAAGCGAAAGGCTCAAGAAGCTCCAGATTGTAATAAAGAGCCTCAGTGGATTTCATAAGCGGCAGAGAATACATGCCTTCATTGACGTATGACTGCCCTTCCTGATAGAAGGAAGAGAAGAAATCCGAAGATCCCTTATCGCCAATCCAGGCTTCCTTGCCAAAGCCGACTTCGCTGTCAGAAGCCAAAGTCTCCATATTGACGACATACTTGCCCGCGACGCCTTTTTCGTCTTCGATGTATTCGGCGACGTGGTCCGGATAAGCAATAGTCATGGTCGGCGCCGTGCCGGCCGCTAAGGAATTCTCAACTTTCTTGAGAATCGTCGGGTAATCGCCCTGATAGCTGCAGTTGATTGTCAAATCAATCCCGTCGTTGGCTTTGACCAGTTTCTGGAAAGCCGTCGCGACTTTAGCGTAACCCTCAGAAAGGCCCTGGCCGGAAGTATGCCAGAAATCGATGGTAACGCCAGAAGAAGATTCAGTTCCGCCTCCGCAGGAAAAAAGCCCGCCTAAGAGCACGACCGCTCCAGATAATGATGCTAAGAGTCTTTTCTTCATAATAATCATTCCTTTCACAGCGCGCATCTTAAGGCGGGCATATAAGATTCAGCTAAGAGTCGAGTCTAGGATAAACTACTTAATTTCGGCAACAGCGGCCGCATACGCATCCTGGAACCAAGTATCAAGGTTAGCGATATCGTTGGTAGCAGTAAGGGCCTTAGTCATGATGCCCGAGACAGCCGTACGGCAAGCCGAAGAGCCTAAGAAAGCCGGAGAAGTATAAGTCTCGTTGATGATGTTCTGGACATAAGCGCCCGAACGAGCCATAAGCTTGTCGAGAGTCTTATCAGCCTTAGAATCAACATCGTAAGTCTCCTTATAAGCATCCGTGGTGTAGCAGGAAGAACGAACCGGCATATAACCAGTATTCAGAGCCCAGGCTAAGGAATTCTTAGCGTTGGTCAGATACTTGTAGAAGAGCCAGGAGCCGAGTTTCCTCTTGTCGTCATTGTGGTTGAGAACAACCAGAGACGGACCCTGAGAAATAACCTTGGCATCTTTGTCCTTCGCGTGCGGGATTCTCGCAACGCCGACGTTCATAGGATTGGAATCCGAGAACTGATACTTGACACCGCCGGTGGAACCGACCGAGAACAGAGTGTTCTGAGCGGTGAAATAGGTATTGGTGTAGTTGTTGCCAGCGGAGCCCTTGGAAATGATATAGCCATTGCCAGCGGCCGTATGGAAGGTCTTCATCAGATTCTTATTGCCATCGTTGACGAAGTCAGCCGAGCCTTTGCCCGTAGTGGTGTTGACGGAAGTATAGCCGTTGCCATACTGCTGGGCTAAGGTGATGAAGAGGTTATCATCGGAATCATAAGCGAAGACCGAATGATAAGCCTGATCAGTCTTTAAGATCTTGGCGTTATCCGCGAGCGTGGCGTTATAGGCGACGATCGCCGGGCAGAGGTGATTGAAGAGCTCTTCCCAAGTGAGGTTGTTCAGATAATCAGCCGTGAGGACGTTGCCGCCGTTGATAGTGGCATCCTGAGCGGAGAGATTAAGTCCGACGAGGACATCTTCGTTATAGAACATGAGCTCGGTGGATTTGCAGAACGGAACCGAGAAAGTGCCGGAGACCGAATACTGCGTGCCTTCATCCCAGAAAGCCTTGACATAATCAGCCTTGTCCGCCGTGGTTAAGCCATAGGTGGCATCGTTGATGTAGGTGTCGAGATTGACAGCCTTGCCATAGTTGAGATACTCAGCGACATGGTCCGGATAGCACTGAACCAAATCCGGATAGTTATCAGCGGAGAAGCCTTTGACAACCGCATCCTTCAGCTGGTTGTAGTTGCCGGACTGATAGGTCGGAACGACATCGTACTGCGGATAAGCAGTTTCAAAATCAGTAATAGCAGCTTCAAAAGTGCTTCTGTTATTCTGGCCGATAGTGGTCCAGATATTGATTTCAGTCTTCTCGCCAGTATAAGACGAAGAGACGACAGAAGATTCGACAGAGGAAGCAGCCGTAGACGAAATGACGGATTCGACGGAAGCGGTTCCGCCGCAGCCAGTTAAGCCGCCCATGGCAGCTAAGACAACAAGAAGCGATACAGCCTTTTTCTTCATGTACTTTCCCTCCTTTAATTAGTACTTACATGAATTTATGTTCAATTATCTTGACGATAAACCGAACCTGATTAAAGAGAATTAGGAGTCACTGCTAATAATATTATACCCTTAAATTGCCTATCCTTTAATACCTGCTCTGCCCACTCCGCGCATAATATACTTGCGGAATATGACGAACAGCAGGAACAGAGGAACTGTGACCAAGACGGTCGCAGCCATCTGGTAACCGAAGTCAGTTCTTCCCGTATCCGGATCCTGGAACGCCGAGCCGCGGAGGCCGTTAGAGATCAAACGGTAATTTTCCGTTGAGGCAACCAAGTTCGGCCAGACATAGGAGTTCCAAGTGCCCATGAACTTCAGAATGGCGATGGAAATAAGCGTCGGAGCCGCCAGCGGGACCATGACCTTCCAGAGGAAGGACCAGTCGGACTTGCCATCGACTTTCGCCGCCAAATAAAGCTCGTTAGGAATCTGCTTGAAATTCTGCCTTAGCAGATAGATGTAGAAAACCGAAACGACAAACGGAACAATCATCGCCAGATAAGCCTGGGTCAAAGTCTGCCCGGAGCCGATCCACCCGAAGGAAGCGACCGTAATGTAGTTAGAAATAACCATCATTTCGCCCGGAATCATCATCGTCATCAGGAAGACCATGAAGACGGCTTCCCGGCCCTTGAAGTTCAGCCTGGCAAAAGCGTAAGCCGCCAGGATGGTCGTAATCAAAGTCCCTAAAGTCGAGAAGAAGGCGACGACAATCGTATTCCAGAGATAAGTCCCAAACTTGAATTCGTTAAAGACGTAGACGTAGTTCGACCACATGACGATGCTCGGGAACAGAGTCTGCTGATCCTGCATGATTTCCGCGTACTGCTTTAAAGAAGTGATGATCATCCAATAGAACGGGAAAATCATCAGAATAGCCAGAAAGCCCAAGATGACATAGACCAAAATGGTCGAGACGATGTGTCCGACTTTCTCATTGCGCTGAATAGCGGCAACCGTCTGAGACGATTCATTTAACGAAAGGACGATGCCTTTGATATCAGTCTTAGGAAGGCTTTTCGTATAATCTTTATTCATTTTTCTCGCCCTCCTTTAATAATAGACGCGCTTTTTCGAGACAGCCATCTGCACGAAAGTGAAGATTAAAATAATGACGAAGAGGAAGACCGCCGCAGCCGCCGCCCAGGTGGTCTGCGTGGAAATTTCGTCGTAAATGTAATAAACGATCGTGTACATCGAATAGTCTTGGTTAGAAGTGCCCGGGCCGTTAAATAAGCCGACGACAGCCGTGTATTCCTTAAAGGCGCCGATAAAGGAAGTGATGACGATATAAAGAATCTGCGGGGAAAGAAGCGGAACCGTGATTCTCCAAAGGATCTTCGAACGGGAAGCCGCGTCGACTTTCGCCGCGTTGTAATACTGCTTATCGATGCCCTGCAGGCCCGAAAGGAAAATCAGAATCTTAAAAGGCAAAGACGACCAGATGATATAGAAGCAGAGCGGAACCATGGCGTTATCGTGGCTGGCCCCGTAAATCCACAAAGTATCCGTATGGAAAATCGTATTGATGATGCCCGACTGATCAAACATAACCGCGAAGACCATGCCGACGGCGATGGCGTTAGTGACGTACGGCAGGAAGAAAACCGTCTGAAGGAACTTTTGGAACCACTTGATGGAATTCAGCCCGACGGAAATCAGAAGCGCAATAAGCGTTGAGACCGGAACCGTGACGAAGACGATAAGGAACGTGTTCGGAATAGCGTATTTGACAAAGTTGGTCTGGAATTCCCCGTTATAAGGAGTAATGGAAAGCAGAACCCCGAAATTATCGAATGTGAACCCATCAAAGCTTCCGTCGATGTAGTTGTAGTTCGACATGAAAGAAATCGCGATAGTGTTAATCAGAGGATAGATAAGGAAGATAACCACGAGAATCAGGGCCGGGGCTAAATAGAGCCAGGCCTTCCAGTTGTTCTTGCTGGCCACGTCATCGATGCCGGTGACTTTATAAGCTTCCTGCTTTTTAGCCGCTTTCGGCTTGCACAGGCGGATGACAGTGTTTTTCTCCGCGTCAAAGCCCTCGGAATAATCGGGCCTTTCCAAGAAGAAATCATTGACCGCCGTGACTGAAGCCTGGCTGGCTTTAGTGCTTGCCTGTTCCATACTCTACTTATCCTCGAGGTAGATTCTTTCCTCGTTCTTGGTGGAGAAGACAAAGACCTTCTTCGGCTTCACCGTGAGGTAAATCTTTCCTGAGTAGACCTCATCCTCATTCTGAATGATGAACTTGAAAGTCGGCTTCATGCAGTTAGGATTCTTAGCGACGATATAAAGGTCGCGGCCGAGGATCTGAACCTGCTCGATATCCGCTTCAAAAGCATTGTCCGTTTTCTCTTTGTGGACAATGATGCCTTCCGGACGGACGGCGATATATAAGTCCTGGTCATCAATCTTCTGATTAGTGAGGATCTTTTCTTCGCCGATGCAGATATTTCCCTTTTCCGCCTTGCCTTTAAAGACGTTGATAGGAGGCGTGCCTAAGAACTGCGCGACAAACAGGTTAGAAGGCGAATTATAGACCGTCTGCGGCGAATCAATCTGCTGCTCTTCGCCGAGCTTCATGACGACAATCTGATCGGAAATGGACATTGCCTCTTCCTGGTCATGAGTGACGAAGATAGTGGTGATGCCGGTTTCCTGCTGAATTCTTCTGATTTCCTCACGGGTCTGCAGACGCAGACGGGCATCGAGGTTGCTCAAAGGCTCATCCAAAAGGAGAACCTTAGGCTTCTTGACCAAGGCGCGGGCAATAGCCACACGCTGCTGCTGGCCGCCGGAGAGCTGGGAAGGCTTTCTTTCCAGATATTCCTCGACCTGAACCAGCTTGGCGGTTTCATGGACGATATCGGATCTTTCTTCTTTCGTCAGACGGCGATGGTCGATGGCCTGCTTCGTCTGGATGGCCATATCGGTCAGCTTCATGCCGGAAGCAAGTTCCTCGACGGCCTTATCGTTAACCGCCTTGGAAACCTTATGCAGCTCAATATAAAGCTTAGTGACTTCCTTATCGAAATAAATCTTCAGTTCAGAGAACTTAATATGACGGGCCTGGAAGAATTTCTTGACGGATTTGACCAAGCTCTTGGACTTCAGGTTATTGACAATCTTCTTGACTTCGCTGAAGCCATCAGATTCTTTAAAGGCCTTCTCAGCTTCTTCCAGCTGGCTGGCCGGCACGCTTAAAATGCGGAGGAGCAGCTCATGGCCGGTTCTGGTCTTCATGATGACCGCTGACTCAATATGCCCGAAGCCTTTTAAAGCCTCTTTGGCTTTGTTGATGGAATCATCAATCTGGGAGGACTCGAAATTATCGCCGAGCTTGCCAGAGAAAGTGACATCCATCGTCTCATCCTCGCCGACTTGGTTGACCGTGGCGCGGAAAATCGTATCGTATAAAGCTTCAGAAGTCTGCACCTTGTCAACGGAAATCTCGACCGGAGAGACAATCTTCTCAAAGTTGTTCTTATATAAGTCAGCCGTAGCTTCCGAAACGCTGTTCAGCTGAACCTTGAGAATCAGCTTTCCATTATCAAGATTAGAAGAAATAGGATTCTTTCTCTTATTCAGGCCGACTTTGGAAACCAATAAGCCAGCGGCGTTGACGATGCCTTCAACATTATCGTCAGGCTGCATGACATAAGAAACAGTCAGAGTGAAATTGAACATATTGACGCAAGGAACCTCAACCTTGAGGTTGGTAAGCGGGAACTCGATGTTCTTATAAATCGTCATATGCGGATAAAGCGCATAGTTCTGGAAGACTAAGCCGATGCCTCTTTTTTCCGGGGAGAGATTCGTGACTTCCTGGTCGCCGAACCAGACTTCGCCCGAAGTCGGCTTCAGAAGACCGGCAATCATGTAAAGAGTCGTGGATTTGCCGCAGCCGGAAGGCCCTAATAAGCCGACCAGCTTCCCATCGGGGACTTCAAAGTCCAAGTCTTTGACCGCGATCGTGTCGCGGATGTTCTTCTTCGGATCGCCCGGGAAGATTTTGGTCAGATTCTTAATTTTGATTTCCATGTTTCCTTCTCCTCTTTTTCGTCCTTACTTACTCTTCTTGATGGCGACCGTGCCATCGTCGTTCATATCCTCAGCCGTGATATGAAGCTTCGCCGTTCTTCTTCTCTCAGCCGCTGACCGGCTTAAGGAGATGAAATACTTAATGTAATAGCCGCTGAAAATGATAAGGCCGACCGAGAAAATGATGATCCAAGCATCGAAAGGATTGAAGACCACCATGGTATTGTTCATAGCTGTCGTGCGTCCAACCAGAACCACGATTTCAACCACCGCCATCTCCAGATAAGCCAAAGCCAGACCGGAGCGCTTGAGGAAGTGTTTATTGTTGACGCGGCGGAATTCATCGTTCTTAAACTTCTCTTTTCTGTAGCGGTACATTCCATACGCCCCGCCGACAAAGGCTAAGGCGAAAAGGACTACGGACAGAATAAGAATCAAAGTGTAATTAGCCGTTCCGACATTTCCTTCCTTTTCGAAAAGAAGCGATCCGAAGCGGTAGCTGCGGGAAGTCGAAGTAACGGTCTTCTTTGTTGAAGTGTTGACGATATCAATCGTCAGAGTAGCGCCTAAAAGCTCCATAGACTCAACCTGATCAGCCTTGAAGCCGCTTAAAAGAAAGCGGAGGGAGCCTGAATCAGATAAGGAAATGATGGATGTCCCCAAAACCGCCTGGGTCAAAGCCGTCCCATCCTTAAAGTTAATCCGGTAAGTGCAGTTGGTCACCGAAGTCAGACGGACGCGGATATATTCCGAGCCATCTTCAAACTTGGACTGATGATCGGCATAGGAAGAATAAACTTCCGCGTATTTCGCTTTGGCGGTCGAAGTATAAGAGCAGTTGATGGAAGTATAGCTGCCAAAGTCAGCTAAAGAAGATAAAGAATAAGAGAGGAAGTCAGCCAGGTCATAAGTCTTGCTGGCCGCATAGGAAACTTTCGGATTGCCAAGGTAATAATTGGTATTATAGTCAGCCGTCTTCGTGTCGGCATCGTAATAGAAAATGTTGGTGGCCTTTAAAGAAGTGACATCAACCGTTTCGCCTTCATTGATTGGCAAGTCAGCATCGGCGGCATAAGTAGTCGAGCCGGAAAGCTTAGCGCCGACCGCATTGAAGTTGTTGTTAGTCGAAGTCAGAGGAAGGACGGCCTTTCTGGTTTCAACACTAGAATCCGCCTTCGTGACATCATAAGAGAACGTCAGCGGGTAATAAAGATTTTCCGCATAGCTGCCTAAGACATAGCAGTTTACAGAAGAAGAGATTTTAAAGTTATAAGAGTGGAAAGTTTTAGAAGAAGTGGAAGAAACGATGGTAATAGAAAGCCCGGTGTCAAACGTGCTGACATCGGTATATCCGCTCGGATCGAAGACGCTCTGCACACCTATTTTTTCAATATTGTTGATTTTCTGCTGGTTTTTAATTGCCGGAGAAGCAAAATTTCCCCCTTGCAGACTCGAGCCCAATAAGGACCCGAAAACGAGGGATGCTGTTAAAAGTGCTTTAACGAATCTATTCATCTTAAGTGCCTACAATTCCTTTATAAAGAAACGCCAGAAACGAAGTGAGAAAATAGCAATTATTTGCCCGATAGATTTTGTATTGTTTAAATTATAACGGAAGGGCTTTCTTTTTTCAATAACAGGTTAAAAAATATACACAATGTTTACCTTAAACAGCCGATAAAATCTAACTTTTTAGGTCCTCAGAAACAAAGTTTACAGGGGCTTTGTTCGCTTTTGCCAATTTTTCGATTTTTATCTCTTCTTTTGAGTCATAAATGTTCGCTTGAGTTAAATCAATTTCATAGATGCCTAACATATAGTCAGCAAAGTCTTGCTTCTGCTTGGAAAAGGCCATCAAAGAAAATGAGATGAGCAGAGGGATGCCTAAAGTCACTAACGATAAAAGACAGACTCCGAAAATCAGAATGGCAGACTCAGCGATATATCTTCCAAGCTTCACGCTCAATAAGTCAGGGCCGACACGGCCGATCTTGTACATCCATTTTCCCAGGGTCTGCCTGCCCTTCTTAAAAAAGAGAGGCGGGACAAAAAAGACCAAGAGCATCGCCAGAAGGAGCGAGACAGGGATTTCAATATAAAGAAGGTAAGTGGAAACGAACTTCGTATCCTGATAATACTGGCCGTTCAGCGAGGAAAGATAGCTTAAGGCATAAGTATCGATGTAGTTCTCGTAGCAGTCGATATAGTCTTTATAAGAAGCCGTGCAGGCCGGGTTAACAATAACCTGATTTGAAGCGTTAAGAGTAAAATAGCTGACCCCCTCAGAAGATAAGTCCGCGCTGAGGCGATAAGAATCGTAGCTGTCTTGAACCGTCTTTTGAGCGGCAGAAGAAATCTCCGTTCCTAAATAAGCGATAAAGCCGTTGATGGCATCATCATAAGCCTTGATGATTTCCGAAGAAGAATACGAAGAGGAATTAGCATTAATGTACGTCACGATTGTCACGTGCTGCCCGTCTTCCTCTTTATATAGCTGACTCGCCAGCTGCGTCTTTTCCGAGCGGCTGACCGCTTCTTTATAAGCGGGGGTGGAATTGGCGATTCCGCGGGCGCCTAAAAAAAGCAGAATCCAAATAACTGCCAAGATCAGAAAATCCATTACATCCGCTAAAACACGCAGGTGGAACTTCGGGGAAGAATAGTTGATGCGGATCGTCTCTTCCGCCTTTTCCTGATTAGTTTCAGCATCCATACTGTTTGTTTCTCGTTCTTTCTATGGCATCCAGACTGTCTTCATCGATAATAAGGCTCTTACAGAGGAAATCCGTCAGCGTCTGATTAAAGGGGCTGAACAGAAGGAAAAGGAAAGAAATCAGAGCGTATCCAAGCCCCAGATAAGAAGGCCAATCCAGCAAAGGCAGATTAAAAAGATACGAGAAAGAGATATAGGCAAAAGGCAGGAACAGCAAAAAAGGCAGGCAGAAGATAAAAGCGTAAAGCATCTGCATGATTCTTTCCGGCTTGCTGACTTTAGCTAGGTTGTCTTTGCCGACTCTATTTAGCTTCATGATCATAAAGCCCAGAGTCTTCCCTCTTTTGGAAACCAAAGGAATCAGGCCGAAACAGATAAAGACCGAAAGGAAAAAGGTTATATAGGCCGCATAGGAAACGGTCAGATTAAGTTTGTTTTCTTTCGCCAGATAAGAGGCGTACAGGGACTTGCAGGCTGCTAAAGAGGAAGCAGAAGGGACTAAAGAAGAAGTCCGAAGATCATTGACCAGCAGCGAATAAGATTTCAGGAAGAAATTGTTCGTGAAAGAATCATATTCCGCCTGGGCCGCATCGCTTAAAGAGTCTTTTTCATCCAAGACCGGCTTGAAGTCAGCCATATAGGCATCTTTCAGTTTTCTTAAGCCGTTAGCGTCTTTCTCCGAGCTGAAGAAGCCTTTGATGTCCGCTACGCCAATAATCTTTTCGTTAATATAATCCGCATCCTGCATACAGACCCCGACGTAGAAAGTATAAAAAGGATTCAAAGCCAGGTCGTCCTGCTTAAGCAGATAAGAAACGTACTTGGTTTCCGTGTTCTGTAAATCTGCGGAAAAATCCTCTTGGCTGCCTTTCATAAAAAGCAGGTTAGAAGAATAAAGAAGGATTCTTTCTTTTCCGAGGTCTTCTTCCGCTTCTGACGCTGTCTGATCGTAATTGACGATGAGCTTGCCTAAGGGGAAAATCCCAGCGGTATATAAAAAGGCCGAAAGAATAAAGCAGATGAAAAAATCAGCTAAGTAAGCCAGAACACGCTTGCCCTTCTTTATCGGATAGATATCTAAGTAGTTTTCCTTAGGCTTTTCTTCTTTCTTCTCTTCTTCCACAGTGTTTTATAAAGTCCTCATAACAATTTTAACTGACTTGGTCAGGAGCCAGCAAAAAAACTATTTCTGCTCCTCTCCTTTATATAAAGGAATAAAGAGCTCTTCGTCCTCTAAAGGCGTCACGCCGGCAAAATAAGAAACGAAATCCTGATGCTTCGGAGTGAAGATCATCATGAGCAAGGAAGCCAATAAAGGCAAGCCGAAGGAAACTAAAGACAGGACGAAATGAAAAAGGATAAAGACGAAAGCGTAAAGAGTAAAAGCTCCCGCTTTCAGATTCAGCCCGTCTTTGCTGACTAGGCCGATATGAAAAAAGTAACGCCCTAAGCTCTTCCTTCCTCTTTTAAAGACCAGAGGGATGATATAAAAGGCTACCACGGCGCCGATAAAGACCCCTAAAGGGACACCAATCAGCATGGTATCGGAAAGAATTATTTTCAGATCGGCTTTGTAAGATGAGAAGTTATCGCTGAGAAAAGTCAGAGCCGAGCCTTCTAAAAAAGGCGCATACCCTTTTTCAACATAATACTGTTCCCCGGCAGAGCAGGAAGAATTCAAACGGAAGCCATAAGCCGATGAAGCATCGGCCGCAAATAAAGAAACATCCTGATAAGTTAAGTCCGCAGCGAGGAAATAAGAAGCACAGAGGGTTTTATATGCCTCCTGCTTTTCGGTCCCGAGCTCTTCATAAATATAATCTCCAAAGGAAATAACCGCCTGGCCCATCTCCGTCTTCTTCTCTTCCCAAGTCAAAGAGCTGCTTTCTAAGTAAACCGTCAGCTCCTGGTTTTTCCCTTCATCGTCCTCTTTATAAAGAGAAGATGCCAGCTGAACCTTCTTGACGTTTTCGTAGGCGGCATTAAAGCGCGTGGTGGAGGTGACAATCTTCGCCGTCAGCAAAAAAGCCACGAAGCCCCAGACGAAAGCGATCATCAGGTCGATAAGGAAACTCAAAAGCTGCCGGTAAACCCGGCAAGGGGAAAGCTCAAGGCTTTCTTCTTTTACATGCTCTTCAGCCATTGGCCGATGTCCTCATAGGAATCCACCCAGATGACCAAGAGGTCAAAAGTGAAGAAATAAGCTGTCAGGTCTTTATAAGCCGCCTGGGAAAAACTGTCTTCCTTCTTCAGGAAGATGAAGTTGAATTTCATATAATTCGAAGCCAGTTCCAGCATGCGCTTCATATCAGGGTCCGTTAAGGAAATGCCGATGAAGAAGCAGGCGTTGAATTTAAAATCGTGGAGCTGCTTAGCAATATTCCATGAATACGGGTTGTTATAAAGGTAGTAATAATCGGATTCATTGAAAATCAGCGAATCGGTGAACTTCGCCTGGTCATAAGAGTTATAAGGCAGAAGGCCGTGGACATGGTAAATATAGCAGACGGCGTCCTTGCTCACGAAAGAATTATCATCGTAAATCGTGCAGTAGCGGAGGTCTCTTTTCTTCAGCAGATACTCCAAATTAGTATCGTAGTTGTAAGTGATGACTGAAGTCCCGACGTGCGCCTGAAGGAAATCCACGCAGCGATACAAAGTCGAATCCGGATCGTTAAAGGACTTAGCTTCCTTAAACTCATAAAGCTCCTTGGATAAGGATTTATAAGTATCAAAGCCTGAAGTCTTAAGAATCATGGACGAAGTGAAGAGCTCCTTGCCGACATAGTGTTTAATCTCTTCAGCTTTTCTCTCGTCACCCTGATAAAACTCCGTGTTCAAAGCGGTTAATAAGCCTCTCCAGTCTTTAGCCCCATAGTCTCTGTTGATCCCGGCGCCCATAACCAAATCAACGTAAAGCTTATTGGAGAAAAGCCTGATAAGCCAAAGCAGGAAAGACGTAGCCGAGCCATTTTTCTTATCATCCTGGCTTAAAGAGTTAAAGCGGTACAGGGATTCCAAAGATCCGCAGGACACGCCTTTATCAGAAAGCGAGGAAGAATTAATCTCCTGACCTTCGATATAGCCTTCCGCCAAGAAATCATTGCCGTCGAAATAAACATTCAAAGACGCTTCCGGCTCAAAGAACTCATGGCCTTTGATGGAAGAGACCTTGCAGATATTGACGTTGCCCTGAATATCAAGTTTGTTGAGGTTGACGCCGATTTCCGAGCTGAAGAAATGGACGGTGTATTTATGAATGTGTTCCTTTTTGGATTTTACGATGACCTTGAAATTGCAGGACGGATCAAAATGAAAGCCAAAAGACCTGAGGGTCAGACAGTCATAAGAAACATCCGTAATGTAATAAAGATAAAGGAGTATGAGCAGGCATTTCTTCTGAAAGATATAGTCTTCCCTCTTCTCTTTCTCCATAAAACGCTCCTTATATATGAAAATAGCCTTAATTACTTCGTTTATTCTATGTTAGAAACCCTGCAATGTCAAAACAATAAAAACGTTTAGCCAGCAATGGTTTTTTCTTTCTTAATTCGGCCGAAAACCACCAGGCCTAACGAAGCCTTCCGGAAGAAAGATTTTAGCCTTTTTCTCGCCTTTATGAGTTTTCTGGCTTAAGCGGCTTAACCCCGTTTTCAATTGACAAAAGGCTCATATATAAACGATAATAACTAAGCGGTTAAATACCATGTTTAACCTTGACTGGAGCAATACCCAAGCGGTTAAGGGGCGTCCCTGCTAAGGACGTAGACGGGGTAACTCGTGCGAGAGTTCGAATCTCTCTTGCTCCGCCATCAAGTCACGATAGGAATGATACAAAGCGTACCATTCCTTTTTTCGTTAAAAGTCCGATTGTATCGGCATTATTTGATAAAAGGCCCTTGAACCAGGTTATCCAATCTGGCCATCAAGGGCTTTTCCTATGTCCCGAATTTGAAAACCACTTTTTCCTTTATTCATTAAGCGCACGTAATCCGAGCAGGGGTTGCAGTCCAAAAACAAGGTGGTTGCAACGCTGAAGACGGGGGTTGCATTAAGCGCACGATTATATTCAGCCCCGCTCAATCGATGCTTTTCTAACCGGTCTCTCCTGAAAAGGAGACTTTCAGGAATGATAAAAGTTATCGAATTATTCGCCGGCGTCGGCGCCCAGCGCCAGGCTCTGAAGCAAGCCGGCATCGAGCACGAGGTCGTCGCAATCTCGGAAATCGACAAATACGCGGAGAAGGCATACGAGCTTCTCCATGGGGAGACCAGGAACCTGGGGGACATCCGAAAAATCCAGGAACTGCCAAACGCCGATCTGTGGACCTATTCCTTCCCGTGCACCGACATCTCATTGAGCAGGCAGTATCAGTATGAATTAGGTGTCGCCATAGAGGAAAAGAACCGATATCATCGATGTCTTGATGCCGTCTGGCCGCTCTTCTATCAGGTGGCGGCATATGATTCCAGGGCATCCCTGAGCATCGTCATCAGGTTCGGGCATCCATCCAAAATCAAAACAAGAAGAGGTGTCGCATCGGCAATCGAGGGCGTTCTCCTCGGAAGTCATACGACAAGGGATGGCCTTATCGAGGATGTCATCGAATACGCCAAGACACACAACTCCGGATGTGCATCGGACTCCTATCTTGCACAGGAAACCGTCGAGATGGCGAAAAGAGTCAGACGCGAAAAGGAAAGGCTCAGGAAAGTGCTCGAAAGGATGCTCGAGACAACGGCGAAGCTTCCTGGATTCCAGTTGCTTGAATCGATACCCGGAATCAAAGACACGTCAGCGCAAAGGCTCATCGCAGAGATCGGTGATATATCCAAATACAACGATTCCAAGGCGTTCGTGGCCTACATCGGGCTTGATCCTATGGTACTCCAGTCAGGAAAGAACACCGGCGAACACCTGCACATAACCAAGAAGGGGAACAGGTTCCTAAGATGTACGCTGTATCTCTGCGTAATCAGCATACTCACAAACTATTGACAAGGCTCACAATATAGTGCTAAATTACATAAACGGGTAACATGTGTGGGATGAAATTTATGAAACGGCCAAATATTAAATGCATTGGTCTTTTGGTTCTTTCCGCCTTTGCAATGGGCGCGATGGGAGGCTGTTCTAGCACCGGAAGTCGTGTTGACTCCGCAATAGTTAGGGATGCGACCTCCAAAGTCGAACAGGAAGGAATGTTCTCATCCATCTGCAAAACTGATGATAACGGTGTTTTCTCCGTTAAAGCCGCTAAGCCCTTCGCCGGAAAAAACCTTGCGGGCTATGAAACGGTTGCCGATGAGCCGGAAGAGGAATATCAGGTGGTCTATGACCTTTCCGCCTCTAGCGAGGATGGCGCGGTCACTCTAAATATTCGCTTCAATGATAGCGGCGAGGAGATTATCGATCCCTTCATTGGCGAGCCGATGACCAACGGCGAAGGGGAGGAAGACGTACTCTTTACCATCTATGGCGAGCACGTGATGATGTCGGAATTCGTTGAGGCGGCTTCGCAGAATGAGGAGTGCGGTTGGTTCAGTAACTTGGCGAGCAAAATCAAGAAAGCGGTCGAGGATAAAGCGGGAACCATCGCGCACAAAACTCTTGACGCCGCGATGGCCGTCTGTGTCATCGTTGAGCCGGCCGCGAGATTATTCGCGTTGACCCATAACGATATCACGAGGACGGTTTATGCCGTCTATCGCACGGCTAGACAGACCGTCTACGTCACCAACTATGTTTCGAATTCGAAGCAAACCCAGCCTAGCGGATACGTTTACGCGCAGAGCGAATACGGCTCTTGGTGGCTCGATACCGCTCACTATAATGATGTCGGCTGTGAGGTGATCGCGGGCTACAACATTGCTTACGCCAAGAATAAGGGC